>JGI2924J29684_1078670_pt1 | contig 96915 bp, 85 predicted proteins | sample BenlonsequencITS_FD_29684 | JGI IMG/M metagenome (IMG submission 29684)
ATGTGAATATTCTACTTATACGGATAAACTCCTCTTTCATTCCCGTTTGTGAAGTCCTAATTCATGAATGTTTTTATTTTTTTGGCTCGCTCAATTCAGAAACACCCCCTGAAACAATAAACTTCATCACCTCAGTGCTATTGGCTCCTTTTAGAATCCTTACGTTTGCCCGAGGAACCAAGAAGCAATTACCGCTAAAGTTATAAGAGTGCGGAAGGTAGATGGCCACTAATTCCTCCTCATCGATCATGGATAAATCCTCTTGGGTCATAAAGCCCAGACGGCTCACATGTTCGGAAAGCTTGACGATCACCGGGGTATTGAATTTCTTTTTATCGCCTACGAAGGCAGACATCAAATCTTTGATGCTGGTATAGAGGATATTCACCAAAGGAATCCGGAACAGCCACTTTTCAATCAATTCAAAAATGGGCCTGGTAATGAAAATATTGGCCAAGTAACCAATAAATGTAATCAATCCAAAAACGATCAAAATACCGAGCCCTGGCACCGGTACTGGCAACAAGTTATCCAAGAACTGGACAATATAATAAATGATATATGCCGTCAGGGCCAATGGAGCCACAAAGAGCAACCCTTTAAAGAAATAGTTTACGACACGCTTAGAGGTAAATGACATAGTTCTAATGTTTTGATCTGAACATTAACGTATAAAAATAATGCCTGAATTAATGAAAACAATAAAAAAGCCCTATCAAAAGATAGGGCTTTTTATTAAATTTTATGCGTTTACCTGAATTACAGGTCAATGCCCATAAATGACATGAAGGCAATTCCCATCAATCCGGTAATCAGCATCGTAATCCCTAGACCTTTCAGTCCATTAGGGACATTGGAATATTTCAATTTTTCACGGATGGCCGCAAGGGCTACAATGGCAAGGAAAAATCCAGTACCGGAACCAAAGCCATAAACACCGGCTTCAGCCAACGTGTAGTCTCTTTGTGCCATAAAGAGTGATCCACCTAGGATGGCACAGTTTACAGCGATCAGAGGAAGGAAGATCCCCAAGGCACCGTAAAGTGCAGGAGCAAACTTTTCTACGACCATTTCCACCAGCTGCACCATCGCGGCGATGATTGCGATAAACATGATAAACCTCAAGAACGTGAGATCAATCGTGGCAAAAGACTCTCCTAGAAAAGACAACGCCCCTTCCTTCAATACAAATTCATTTAAAAGCCAGTTCAAGGGCACCGTAATGGTCAATACGAAGATTACAGCAGCACCAAGTCCTAGCGCGGTACTTACTTTTTTGGAAACGGCCAAAAAGGAACACATTCCCAAGAAGTAAGCAAATACCATATTGTCAATAAAGATTGACCGAATTCCTAAGCTAAATAATTCCATCTCTTAGCAATATTTTAATGTTCTACATAACCTGTCTTGGTACGCTGTACCCAAATGATCAATCCCAAGATGATAAAGGCACCCACAGGGCTCACCATCAGACCGTTTGTTGCCAGAGAGAAATCTTCTCCAAACCAAGAAGAAACGGTATCGAAAACAGGAATACCGAATACGGAACCTGATCCCCATAATTCTCTAAAGAAAGCTACTGTCAGAATGATCCAAGAATACCCCAGTGCACTTCCAAATCCATCCAATACGGAATCATATGGTTTATTACCTAAAGCAAATGCCTCTAGCCTTCCCATTACGATACAGTTGGTAATGATCAAACCTACGAATACGGACAACTCTTTGTACATATCATAAGCAAAAGCCTTAAGAATCTCATTTACCAGCGTCACCAAGGTGGCCACTACGGCCAACTGAACGATAATCCGAACACGGGTAGGGATGGTATTCCTCATGATGGAGATGGTCAGGTTAGACATCACGATCACGAAAATTACCGACAATGCCATTACCAAGGTAGGCTTCATCTGTGTGGTCACCGCCAGTGCAGAACAAATCCCCAATACCTGAATGGTAATTGGGTTATCATCTACCAATGGATCAGATATTAATTTTTTTCTTCGCTTTGACAGAAGCGCCTCAGCCGGCTTTTTGATTTCTGTCTTTTCTGCTGTTTCTGTACTCATATCATATTATGTTGAGACGTTCTACAATATTTTTAAAGGCAAACAATCATCAGGATTTTCCTTTTACCTTGTCCATGTAAGACTGGTAATATCCGAGATAGTTTTTAAGCATTTTATTCACTCCTTCTCCGGTAATGGTAGCGCCAGACATGCCATCCACCTTGTGCGGTTGAGAGGAATAGTCTTTGCCTTCACCCTTTTGCATGCTTACAGCTTCCAGCTCTCCTCCGTCACCAAAGATCTCTTTGCCTTGGTACCGCTGCTGAACCTCAGTAGAGGTAATCCTCGCTCCAAGCCCCGGTGTCTCACCAGCGTGGGAAAAGGTAACCCCCTCGATGGTGTTCAGGTCAGTTTGGAGGGCCAAATATCCCCAAATGGAATCCCATAGCCCCGCACCGTAAAGCGGAAGGATATAGGCCACTACTTTGTCTTCGCTTCCCTCTTCATGATAAATGTAAACCGGATAAAGACGCTCCTCTGCAGGTTTCTTATAGTTCTTAGCCACGTCTACCGTTTCCGCAATAACTTGCGTACCTTCCTGCTCTGTCACCTCTTCTCCATTGATATTCACTACCTTAGAAGAAATCGTATTCTCATAATATTCATTGATCTCCTTGGGCTTCATGGCTGCAATTTTTTCTGCGTCCATTACTGCACCCAAGATTTGCTTTTTATTATCCAAGGCTACAGCTTCTTTCTGAATAGGTCCCAGCAGCTGAGACGTGCCTGAAAGTAAAAACCCAAGAACAACGGTAAGAATTACCGAGAATGTAATGATGTATGTATTAGACTGTTGCACGTTGTAACCTCCTTTTCTTGTTTGCTTTTACAACATAATAATCAATAAGTGGAGCAAAGACGTTCATCAATAGAACCGCCAACATAATGCCCTCTGGATATGCGGGGTTGGTTACCCGAATGATGACGGTCAAGAAGCCGATCAGCAAGCCATAAAGCCATTTTCCTTTTTCTGTCTGTGATGCAGAAACAGGATCTGTAGCCATAAACACGATACCGAAAGCCACGCCTCCCATGACAAGGTGGTAGTGTGCAGGCATCGCCATGAACTCATTTGCTGCAAAGGCATTCATGATCAATCCCATGATATAAGTTCCAGCAAATCCACTTACAATGATCTTCCAGCTTCCTACGCCTGTAGCGATAAGGATCAACGCACCGATCAGGCACATCAAAGCAGAGGTCTCACCGATGGACCCTGGGATAAAGCCAAAGAACATATTGGCAAAGCTGTACAGCTGATCGCCAATGGCTGCATTATGCGTAGCTAAGGCACTTGTCACAGCTTCTCCGCTTTGACCGGCGCCGTAGGCTACAGACAGGGCAGTTGCTCCTGAAAAACCATCTACGGCAGTTTTTTCGCCCAAGTACGTCCATACCTGGTCACCTGATATCTGCGCAGGATAAGCAAAGTACAAGAACGCCCTCGCGGTCATTGCCACGTTTAAGATGTTCATTCCAGTACCGCCAAACACTTCCTTGGCAATCACTACTGCGAAGATAGTGGCCAAGGCTACTTGCCAAAGCGGCATGGTAGCAGGTACCACCAACGGCACCAACATCCCGGTTACCAAGAAACCTTCGTTGATAGGGTGCTTACGGATTACGGCAAAGATCGCCTCCACAATCCCCCCTGCTGCATAAGCTACTATAACAATTGGTAACACCAATTTCAAGCCCAACAGGAATTTTTCACCAAAGCCAACGGACTCTCCTACTGCTAGGAAGTGCTGCTCGCCGACATTGTAAATCCCAAATAGCAGACAAGGCAAAAGGGCTACCACCACAGTGATCATCATACGTTTCAGATCGATGGCATCTTTTACCTGAGCTCCTTTTATACCCGTTGTATGGTTTGGAGAAAACATGAACGTCTCCCCCGCTTCGTACAAGTAATATAAATTCTCAAATTTACCTCCCTTTTGAAAGAGTGGCTTCTGTTTATCTAACAGATCACGTAGAAACTTCATATTGATTAACTATATTGAATTAGTTCTATTCCTTTTCTGACAATGTCTTGAACGGGATGCTTGGACACGTCGATAAATTCGCAAAGTGCCAAGTCTTCCTCTATGATTTCATAAATCCCCAACTCTTCCATCTCATCAAAATCCTCTGCCATGATGGCTTTCAGGAGATAGATAGGAAAGATATCCATAGGAGTGACCTGCTCGAAAACCCCGGTCTGCACAAATGCCCTTTCCTCGCCTCTGGTGTTGGTATCCAATACATATTCCTTGTTTGGAGAAAGGAAAGACAATAAGCCCAGCGCACGGTGGAAGCTCAATTTACTACTGGTCGGCTTCGCCCAGCCCATAAACTCATAGTAGTCGCCTTCAGGAAGCAAGGTGATTTGGTGATCATAATACCCCAAATAACCATCATGGTTGATTCTTTCTCCCGTAAGAACATTTCCAGAAACCACACGGAAGTGATCAGACTTGGTATTTCCTGCCACTAGCTTGTCGACACACGCTCCTTGGTAAGTCTTCGCATACACTGCTTTTTTGGCTTCCGAACCAGTGATCGCAACCACTTTGGAAGCATCATAGATTCCTTCCAAAAGAAGTTTTCCTATTTGGACTACGCCGTAAGGATTGATGGTCCAAGCGACCTCTCCTTTGTTAATGGGGTCCAAATGGTGAATTTGAACACCTACATTGCCTGCAGGGTGGGGCCCTGAAAACTTGTTCACTTCCACTCCTTGAGCACCAGCATACACAGGAGAAACCTCAGAATCCTGGTCTAAATTAAGGTGAACTTTTCCGGAAGTAAGTTTTTTGAGGGTGTTCAATCCAGCTTGGAAGTACTTTTCCTGTCCTTTCAGGAGCACTCCGTAATCTGGAGCAAGGGGATGGGAATCAAATCCAGAGATGAAGATTGCCTTAGGCTCGTCTTCTGGATTGGCCACGATACCGAAAGGGCGCTGGATGATTTGTGGCCATACACCACCTTTGAGGAGAGCGTCAGTAGCTTGCTCTTTTGTGAGGCTCTTGAGGTCTGACTCAGAAAACTTGCTAAATTCCTCATAGCTAATTTCCTTATCAGCCATGATTTTAATCTCCAACAATTTTCTTTTTTCACCTCTCTTGATCTCAACAATCTCTCCTGAAACGGGAGCTGCATAAAGAACGGATTCAAGCTTTTTGTCAAAGAGAATGGGGGTCCCCGCTTTCACGGTATCGCCCTCCTTGACAGTAACTTTTGGACGCTGCATACCTACAAAGTCTGTAGGCTTGATCGCGAAGGTCTGAGCCGGCGGGAAAGCTTCGGTTTTCTTTTCTGCCTTCCCTTCCAGCTTAATATCAAATCCCTTCTTAAGCTTAACTAGTTTTGACATATTTTATTTGAAACTATATGGTCCTTTGAAAAACGCCTCAAATCTAATAAAATACATTAGTTATTAGAAGCTAATTGGCCGAATATTTACAGGCGGTATGGGGTCTTTTTTGAATTTATCTCCACATTTAGACATGTGTGATGGACTCGTCCAGTGAGTTAATATAGCCCATCACTTGTTCCATAAGCCACATAGGGGTGGATGTAGCACCGCAAATCCCCACTTTGTCCCCATTTGCAAACCAATCTGGATCTATCTCTCCTTCATTTTCCACAAAATAACTGCGGGGGTTTTGGGCCTTACAAACTTGGTATAGCGCCCTACCATTGGAACTTTTTTTGCCCGCAACGAAAATAATCACGTCATTTTCATTGGCAAACCGCGTCAGTTGCGGTTCTCTATTGGACACCTGTCGGCAGATCGAGTCATTGGCAGTAAAATCAATTTCTTCCAAAGACTGGTTTGCCGCCGCCATCTTTTCTTCAATCTTGGCCTTCAATGCATAAAAACCTTTGGTGCTTTTGGTCGTTTGGCTGAACAAAGTCACCGGCTTGCTGAAATCGATCTTCTCCAAGTCTTCATCCTCCATCACCACAATGGCTTTTTCCATGGTTTGGCCGGTAAGGCCAATCACCTCGGCATGCCCCTTTTTGCCATAAATGACGATTTGCCCGTCCTTCTTCTCGATTTTATCAAAAGCGGTTTTCACCCGGTGCTGCAGTTTCAGCACCACGGGACAAGAGGCATCGATCAATTCAATATTGTTTTCGATGGCCAGTTTATAGGTTTCCGGTGGCTCACCATGTGCCCTGATCAGCACTTTGCAGTCGCTCAGCTCTTTGAGCTCATCACGGTCGATCACCACCAACCCCTTATCGCTCAGCCGCTTCACCTCCATGTCATTATGGACGATATCTCCCAAACAGTACAGCCGCCCACCATCTTCCATCTCATCCTCTGCCATTTTGATGGCAAATTCCACCCCAAAGCAATAGCCCGAGTTTTTATCTATCGTTACCTGCATCTCTTATGGTTTTTCTTCAATTATCTTTTTGGCCAAAGCCGTGATCTGATCGATTTGCGCTTCAAACTCCAGTAAGCTGGTGTCGATTTCTATGGCGTCATCGGCCTTTTTAAGCGGACTCTCCGAACGACTGGAATCTATCCTGTCTCGCTCTTCCAAGTTATGGATGATCTTATCCAACTCGACCAGCTCCCCCTTTTCCAACAGCTCTTTCTGCCTTCTCTCGGCCCTGATTTTGGTATCTGCTGTCATAAATACTTTTAACTCCGCTTCCGGAAAGACCACCGTGCCGATATCCCTACCGTCCATCACGACTCCCTTATGCTTACCCAAACGTTGTTGCTGGGCCACCAGTTCATGACGAACTTCTTTGATCTTACTGATCTCGCTGACTTTTTCAGAAACCTCCATGCTTCGAATTTTCTTTTCGACATTCAAGCCATTCAAATAGGTGTCCTGATGGTCATTGGATTCGTTTTGATGAAACGTAATTTCCATACTATCCAGCGCCCGACGGATATCTTTGGGATTTGTCAATTCGGTGAACTTACGTATGAAATGCAGCGTAGCTGCCCGGTACATGGCCCCAGAATCAATATATGTATAGCCTAGTTTCTTGGCCACCTGCTTTGCTGTGCTACTTTTACCACAGCCCGAAAAGCCGTCAATGGCTATGACTATTTTCTTCATTTCAAAAATTCACCGTCCTAAACTCTTTTATGGTGCAAATATAAAATTTTTGGGTGGATAATTACGGATTATCAAGGACTAATGCACCTATCCTCCTAAGAAGAAGCCTCTTGACCTACTTAGTCCGGAAAAAACCACCTAAATTCCCTATATTTAGAATTATTCCATCTAAAACCAGTGCACCAAATGAGCGCTTTCCACATTGCAGGCCAACTAGTTAATATCCCAGACCAAAAAATCTCCCCCGTTAAGATGACCATTGAAAATGGTAAAATCACGTCCGTTGAACCTACCGAAAGTGCCCCAGAACTTTATCTGATGCCTGGATTTATCGATGCGCATGTACACGTGGAATCTTCCATGTTGATCCCTTCGGAATTTGCCCGGCTTGCAGTGGTCCATGGCACGGTGGCTACCGTCTCCGACCCACATGAAATCGCAAATGTCTGCGGCAAGAAGGGCGTGGAATACATGATCGAAAATGGCAAACGCGTGAATTTTAACTTCTACTTTGGAGCGCCATCTTGTGTGCCTGCCACGCCATTCGAAACTGCTGGGGGAGAAATTACCGCTCAGGATATTGATGAACTCCTGGACAGAAAAGAGGTGAGGTATCTTGCAGAAATGATGAACTGGCCCGGCGTGATCAACCGTGATCCTGCCGTGATGGACAAAATAGCCCTCGCCGCAAAACATGGCAAGCCTGTGGACGGCCATGCTCCCGGACTCAAGGGCCTTGATGCCCAAAATTATATCTCAGCCGGCATCTCCACTGACCATGAATGCTTCACCGAAGAGGAAGCCTTGGCAAAACTCCAACATGGCATGAAAATCATCGTTCGGGAAGGCAGTGCTGCCAAAAACTTCGAAGCTTTAATTGACTTGATCGATGATCATGCCGAGCACATGATGTTCTGTTCTGATGACAAACACCCCGACAACTTGGTCATTGGCCACATCAACCAACTGGCGGCAAGGGCGGTAGCCAAAGGCAAGGGGCTGTTCAAAGTCCTGCAGGCGGCATGCCTCAACCCCATCGCACACTATGGGATGGATGTCGGCCAACTCCGACCAGGAGACCCCGCTGATTTTATCATCTGCAAAGACCTTAAGGATTTTCAGGTGACAGCCACCTATATAAAAGGACAGAAAGTAGCCGAAAACGGCCGCTCCCTCCTCCCATCTGTCGCCAGCAGTCCCATCAATAACTTCAGCACCTCTGCCAAACATCCCGACGACTTCAAATTGCCCGCCCCTACCTCACGAGCAAAGGTAATAGAAGCCTTCGATGGGCAGCTCATCACCCGTGAATGCATTGAAGACATTCAAGTATTAGAGGGGTATGCGGAAGCAAACGTCGCCAAGGATGTGTTAAAGTTTGCAGTGGTCAACCGTTACCAGGATACGGTTCCTTCCATCGCTTTTATCAAAAACGTTGGACTCAAGGAAGGAGCCATTGCTTCCTCCGTTGGGCATGATTCGCACAACATCCTTGCTGTGGGGGTCGACAATGCCTCCATCACTAAAGCCGTCAACATGATCATCAAGGAAAAGGGCGGCATTTCGGCGGTTTCTGCCTCCAAGGAACTGATTTTACCCTTGCCCATTGCGGGTATCATGTCTGCCATGGACGGATATGAAGTAGCCAAGTTATATACCCAAATAGACCTCTTGGCAAAAAAAATGGGCTCCAAACTGGACGCTCCGTATATGACCTTGAGTTTTATGGCTCTGCTCGTCATCCCTGCCTTAAAATTAAGCGATAAGGGGCTCTTTGACGGCACTTCATTTCAGTTCACATCTCCTTTTCACCGTGAAAATTAACTGCTGATCATTTAGCTATTTCAATAAATCCGTGTATATTACTGAATACATATCCCTGTATTCAATTTACACTTTCACCAACATATTACTGCTAAATTGATCCCTAAACTTAGAAATGTCTGGCAAAAGCTCACCACCATGGAGACTGATCAGGAAATGGAGACCAAAATCTTCAATTCCGCAGCCCTCATTATCGTGATCTACCTCAAGGCAATGATCATATTTAATTTGATCTTAGGACAATACTTTTTGGCCCTTATTCTTTTGGTAACTTCTGCGGTAATATTGGCTTTTTATTTGATAGGCAGATCAAAACAGAGTTTCAATAGGGGAATTACATTTCTGTCACTGCTAGGATACCCCATCATAGCCATCGTCTTTTTCTATAATGACGGCATAGCAGGGCCCGCATTTTACATCTTTTTAATGATTCATACGACTATTTTGGCCGTTACTCAAATCAAAACGTATTGGTTTTGGGGGCTTTACAATTTGGTGTTTTTTCTAGGATTATTTTACATGGGTATCTATCATGCTGATCTCATTTCAATTACGTATACCTCAAGTGAAGTACAGTACCTCGACCATTCCATCACGTATACTGCCTGCCTGGCTGGGATAGTGGCCATCATCATTGCCTTGAAATGGAACTATCAAAAACAAAAACAGCAAAGCGAGCGAAATGGTGAAGCCCTCCGGGACGCCATACAAGAGCTTTCCCAAACCAATGAGCAAAAAAATAAAATCATCGCCCTGATCTCCCACGACCTTAAGAACCCGCTCCTTTCGATCACTAAAATACTGGAAATGATCAACGATGGTGAGTTGGAAAAAGAAGAAACTGAGGCAATATTAAAGGAACTCTACATCATCGCCAACAATGCCCAGAAAATGTCCGAGGAAATATTGGAATGGGCCACGCTAGAACTAAAAAACACTTCACCAAAATTCCGTCATGTAGATTTAAAGGAATATTGTGATTCCATGCTCACGATATACAAAGGGATGGCCCGTCAAAAAAACATTACCTTGGAAACCAGCTTTGAAGGTGACACCTTCCTTACCACCGACATTGATCGGCTCCTGCTGATTGTCAGAAACCTACTGCAAAATGCTATCAAATTTACCGCTGAGAAAGGTGAAATTATATTTTCCTGTAGAAATACTGAAAAAAACTTCCATATAAGCATCACAGATACCGGAAACGGCATTCCGAAAGAGCGGCTACAACGATTATTCAATATGAAATTTGAATCTACCAGCGGCACCTCCTTGGAGAAAGGCACTGGTGTGGGCCTGTACATCAGTAATGAAAATGCCAAAAAGATAGGCGGATCATTGAAGGTCGACAGTAAAGTAGGGAAAGGCAGTGTCTTCACCTTAACCCTACCCAAAAAACCTTCCATCGCTACGCCTTCGCAATAGGATTAAGGCACTACTTGACCAATTGCTTCCTCTTATTCATGATGTCCGTAAAAATCGCTTGGGCATGGACAATGGTATTCTCAATAAAGAACTCCCTTGTATTCAGTCCTCCACAAACTACCCCTGCCAAATAAAGCCCGGGGACATTGGATTCTTGGTTTCCGTCAAAACAAGGCCTTCGCTTCTCGTCCAAAGTAAGCCCCACCCCAAGCTGGTCCAACAATTCAAAGTTTGGTCGATAGCCCGTCATGGCCAGTACAAAATCATTTTCCAAGGTTTTCTCCCCCTGTGGCGTGTCGATCACCACTTCCTGCTCACGGATTTCCTTGATGGAACTGCTAAAGTACGCACCGATCGATCCCTCCTTGATGCGGTTTTCTATATCCGGCAAGACCCAATACTTCACATTTTGATCCACCGTAGGTTCTTTTAGCACCATGGTCACTTCGGCGCCCTTACGCCAAGTCTCCAATGCCACGTCCACGCCGGAATTCCCTCCACCGACCACGATCACCTTCTGACCGATATAGGGCCATGGTTCTTTATAGTAATGGGTGACTTTGGCCAAATCCTCCCCCGGAACATTCAGTTTATTTGGAATGTCATAAAAGCCTGTGGACAGAACAACCTTTTCCGCGAAATACGTTTCCTTTTCTGAATACACCAGAAATGCTCCATCGGCTTGGCGTTCCACACTTTTCACGCCTTCATATAAGTTTATGTTTAAATCAAAATGTTTTGCAATACGCCGATAATACTCCAACGCCTCCGGTCGAGTGGGCTGCTTATTTACTGACATAAATGGAATCCCGCCCATTTCCAACTTCTCTGAAGTGGAAAAAAAAGTCATATTAACGGGATAATTATAAATAGAATTGACCAAAGTTCCTTTTTCGAGGATTATGTAGTCTAACTCATTTTTCTCCGCTTCTATACCACAAGCAAGGCCAATAGGCCCAGCCCCGACTATCAAAACATCTATCTTTTTCATAATACTATACAACAGATTTTACCGCTGATGGTTCGCCACAGCACCAAAATTTCCCTAAACATCCAGACAAAAATAATTGAAAACAATTATTTATTCCATTCTAAAGGAAATCCGCTCCTCTCCCGCGAAAACACCATTCCTTTTTACTTGTTGCTCCAACAGGTCCACTTTACCATCATGGCCCCAGCACAAGACTGTAATGTTTACCGTCCCATAGCCTTGGATATCCCGGATAAAAGCCGCAGACAGTGACTGCTCCACTTCGGGTTCAACTCCCGTATTCGGTAAATTTTCCAGTTCATCTTCCGCTGTAGAAAGGTGCATCGCCAGCAACTTCTCAAGGGAAGGTTCTTCCTTTTGCAAAAGTGCATTCATCTGCGCTTTTGACGCGACCACTTTCTTCCAAGGCTCATCCAGCAAGCCGTTGCTCAATCCATGAATGCCGGGTGACACCTCTTGAACCTGCTCTGCATAATTGGAGCAATAATACAACTGATCACCTTCTCCGACAAGTAGATTAAAGCCTTCAAACTGATCCTGGCACTTCTGGACATTGGTCAAATATTCTCTTGGCGACAGCCTCCCCTCTAAAAAATCCTTTACCAGCTGACCTCGACTGACGGGGTTTTCCTTTACCGTGCTGAAATCCCGAAAATTGGTCAGCGCAGCAAATCTACCGCTCGGGTGCACCCCCATCCAAGTACCGCCGCTCTTCAGGTCTTTTCCAGCATAAATACCGCTTTCCCATTGATGAAGCTTTGCTGTGGGACGTTCAAAAAATTCATCTCGGCTAGCTACCAAAATCAACCGATAACGCCCATGGTTTTGCCAATTAAATGTAATCAAACACATAGGGGATCAAGATAAAAAAAAGGCCGGAAATATCCGGCCTTTGGGTGAATAAACAACTTTCTACTTTGTGTAACCGGTTGGATCTTTATGTTAACCAAAATAGATATTGCACATTACTATCAACGATCACCTCCTGTCGAAGGCAATCAAACCATTAACTTTTTTACCATTTCAAAAGTTCTCAACACCCTCATAATCAATGATATTTAACATTTTTTAACACGCTATTACGAAAAAAATCGTAGATAAATTTGACTTACGAAAAGAATCGTATACCTTTACTACGAATACAATCGTACTCTAGCAATGAAATATAAGCCAACAGATTCCGAACTTGAGATTCTCTCCATTCTTTGGGAGCGTAAGGCTGCAAGTGTAAGAGAAGTCCATGAAGAACTTTCTAAAAGAAAGGAAACAGGCTACACGACTACACTGAAAATTATGCAGATCATGTTTGCTAAAAAACTCTTGGACAGAAAAGAACAGGGCAGAAGCCATATTTACATGCCTTCCATCACAGAAAGTGAGACCCAGAATTCCCTGCTCAACAGTTTTATGGCAACAACTTTTGGTGGCTCTGCCAAGAAGCTCGTCATGAAGGCACTTGGTCAAAGCAATCCCTCACAGGAAGAAATAGATGAAATACGCAAATTGCTTAATGAACTAGAAAACCAACAATAATGGACTTCGTAAACGACTTTATCCATGAAACCTACCTTCAGGCCTTTGGCTGGACCTTGATTCATTCCATCTGGCAGGTTGTTTTGGTCAGTGTGCTGCTGTGGATTGTCCTAAGGGCTATTCCACCTAAGGCCTCCAACATCCGCTATTGGGCTGGCTTGAGTGCCTTATTGATCATTTTAGTGGCGAGTGGGATTACCTTTTCTTACATGCTGGAATCCTCCGCTCCTTCCACTACGACACCAACGGTCACTGCGGCAGCTTCCGAAACCGGCCACCATCTTACCATCCATGCAAACGATGAGGCCAATACTTTTGTCACCGCCCCCAAAAAAGGCGTGTTTGACCAACCATGGCTGGCCGGATTGGAAAAGTTTCTTCCCACACTGGTAAATTTATGGCTACTGGGAGCCCTTTTCTTTTTACTCAAGCTTTCTGGAGGGTTATTGGATCTGAGAAACCTACACAAGAGACATCGTCAATCAGTAGCAGATCCATTGCTCAAAAAAGTCAATGGAATGATCGCTGCCCTAGGATTCTATAGAGGTGTTCAGGTCCTGAAAAGTGAGCTTATTCATGTTCCGGTGACCTATGGTTTTTTGAAACCTGTCATCCTTATCCCCGCCAGTCTGTTACTGCATACACCGCCACGTCAACTGGAGGCCATTATTGCGCACGAACTTGCTCATATCAAACGGTACGACTATCTCATCAATATTGTCCAGCGGATCATGGAAGTATTCTTCTTTTTCCATCCATGCTTTTGGTGGATCAATGAATTGATCGATACAGAGCGGGAGCATGCCTGCGACGACATGGTTCTTTCCCTAGGGTACTCACCGGGAGAGCTTGCCCGCGGGCTGGCAGGAGTGGCCGAACAAGCACAAAGCGCTATGCCGGAAATGGCCCTTGCCGCTACTGGGAACCCGCACCATTTCCTCAATCGTATCAAACGAATTTTAGGAAAAGAACAAAACAAAGAGAAAATTTCACCTTTAATTACATTGACCATGCTTTTATCTCTGATGGTGAGTGCCTCCTTGGTAATGGGAGCCATTCCCACCAAAAACACCCTACTTGACGACCACTACTTATTGACCAAAGTCAATTCACAGTATGCCTATAAAATCACTATCCCACCATCTAACGTCGACCCTTGCGACAAGGTGGTGATCAAAGACACCGAAAACCATCAGGCCAGTAAAAACGTGAGTACCACCAAAACCTATGTCTACCGCCATACTTATCGCACAGATACCACTCCTGCGCCAAAAGTGACGGTGAAGGCACCCACTTACACGGCCGCCCCTCCTGATGATCCCATGCCCGTGCTGCAGTTGAGCCCAATGCCTCCGATGGATGTAGCCATCCCTCCATTCCCTACGGTACCGCCATTTGAAGACATGAACTTTGCTCCTCCGACGCCGGACTTCCAGCTGGACATCAACGAAGAAGCACTTGAGATAAGCAAGCTGTCCATGAAAATGAGTCAGCTGGAGGATGACAATTCTGAAGAAGCCGAACAGCAACGGAAAGCCCTCCAAGCCAAACTAGAAGCCGTACAGGAAAAAATGGAAGCCAAAGCTGAGGTATACGAACAAAAAATGGAGGCTTGGGAAGAAAAGTATGCCGCCAAAATGGAGGCTTGGGAAAAGAAAATGGAAGCTTGGGGAGAAGAAATGGAGGCCAAACAAAGTAAATGGGAAGCTGCTTACGAACCCAAGATGAAAGCATTCGAGCAAAAGATAGATGCTTGGGAAAAAGAAAACGAACCGAAAATCAAGGAATTTGAGGCCAAAATGGAAGCTTGGCAAGAACGCCAACGTGAACGCCAAGAAAAATCCAACCCATAATCCGACTTTAATATCATTAGCCTAATAAGTCAAAAAGCCGTTGCTGCCATTTTCCTGGCAATTGCAACGGCTTTTTTTTAAGCGCTCATCCTGAAATAGAACTAGGCGCTATTACTTTTTTGAACGTAAATAAGTTTTAAATTCCTGATAGTCATTGGCCATCAATTTCGTCTTTTTCTGCCCGTCCAGGAAGGCAGCCAACCGCTCTGGGAGGGTCACCTTTTCTTGGTGGACAGCTTCGACCACATCTCCAAACTTACCGGGATGAGCCGTTTCCAAGAATACGCCGGTATACCCCGGATGCTCTTCCATGTATGCTTTTAAGCCCAAATAGGCCACTGCTCCATGTGGATCCATCAAATATCCCGCTGCTGCTTTCACCGTAGCCATGGCCTCCCGGGTCGTGGCATCATCAAAGAAAAAGCCTTTTACCATTTCCTTCAGCTTCGATTCATCACCGTACAAGTCCAGCAGCCGGTAAAAGTTGCTCGGGTTCCCCACATCCATGCTATTACTGATGGTTTGCAGCGACGGTCTTGGACGGAACGGAACACCTTTCAGAAAATCCGGCACGATTTTATTGACATTGGTAGCGGCCACAAACGTCTCGATCGGCAAGCCCATTCTTTCGGCCAACATCCCCGCAGCGATGTTCCCAAAATTCCCGCTTGGGACCGAAAACACCACTTTTTCATGTCCTTTTGGCAGACGACTATAAGCATAGAAATAATATAAACACTGCGGAATCCACCTTGCGATATTGATGGAATTAGCAGATGTAAGGAGCATGCTTTCGTTCAGGTCCTTGTCCAGAAAAGCTTGCTTCACCATTCGCTGACAATCGTCAAAAACCCCATCCACTTCCAATGCCGTAATGTTTTCGCCAAGGGTCGTAAATTGTTTTTCCTGAAGGGTACTGACTTTGCCCGAAGGGTAGAGAATGATCACTTCCACGCCGGGGACTTTATAAAATCCGTTGGCCACGGCACTTCCCGTATCACCGGATGTCGCTACCAGCACCCTGACTTTCTCATCTTTTACGAGAAGGCTCATTAATTTTGAGCAAAACCGCGCGCCAAAATCTTTAAACGCCAATGTAGGCCCATGAAATAATTCCAGCGTATACACCTCTTCTTCCACCTTCACCAAAGGAGCATCAAAGGCCAAGGTATGATCGACCAATTCCTTGATCTGCTCCTTACTCAAGTCTTCTCCAAAAATGGCTCCTATCACCTCATAGCCGATCTCCTGAAAAGACCGCTCGGGCAGTTGATCGATAAAATCAGCAGGCAATGTCGGAATCCGCTCGGGCATATAAAGCCCTTGGTCCGGCGCCAAGCCCTTGATAACGGCTTCCTTGAGGGAAACTTTGTGTTCTTTATTGTTTGTACTGTAGAATTTCATGTTATGCTTTGTTGATGACGTAGGTTCCTTTGGTATTTACAGCCGAAACATACAGGTCTACTTCCAGCCCTATTTTATCGAATACTTCTTGGCATATCTCACTCGCCCTTTCGGCCACTTCCCTGCTCGGAGCGAGGATAAATGTCGTCGGGCCAGACCCTGAAATCCCCACGCCAAGCGCGCCGACCTCCTTTATGGCTGACTTGATCTCATCAAAACCAGGAATCAACACCGATCGTGAAGGCTCAGCAATCACATCCTGCAGCGACCTGCTGATCAGCCCCATGTCCTCTTGGTATAGGCCCGCCACCAGGCCGGCAATGTTGCCAGACTGTGTAATGGCATCTTTCAGCGGCACCTGTTGGCGCAATACGCTTCTGGAATCAGCTGTATTCAGCTCCAAATGGGGATGCACTAAAGCGCAATACAAGCCTTTTGGCACATGGAGCTTGGTCACATCCAAAGGATGATAGCTCCTGATCAGCACAAATCCTCCCAGAAGTGATGGAGCCACATTATCGGCATGTTCGGCTCCGCAGGCTACCCCTTCGGCTTTCATGGCGAAAGGAAGCAACGCTTTCTTATCAAGGGGATTTCCCAAGAGCTGATTGGCCGCTTCCAGGGCAGCTACCGAACTGGCCGCACTGGATCCCATGCCACTGCCCAGTGGAAGCCCCTTATAGAGTTCTACTTCCAAGCCTCCTTTATAATCTATCGCCGCCAAAAAAGCCTTTAAGGCCACGCCACAGGTGTTTTTATCTACTTCATACGGCAACCTTCCGCCATCACCTTCTATCCTGACCACACGTACGCCAGGCTCATCGGCCAAGGAAACCGTTACCTTGTCTCCCATTTCCTCCACCGCAAAGCCCAAAATATCAAACCCGCATGAAACATTGGCCACTGTGGCCGGAGCAAAAGCTGTTACTTTTTTCATCTTGAATAATTTCCTAGCCTGATAATATCGGCAAATACCCCAGCGGCCGTCACATCGGCCCCTGCTCCAGGACCTCTTACGATCATCGGGAAGTCGTTGTAGCGCTCTGTCGTAAACAAGATCATGTTATCACTTCCCTTAAGCGTAAAGAAAGGGTGCTCACTGTCCAGGGAGTTCAGCCCCACTTTGGCCTTTCCATTCTCCAGAGTGGCCATAAAGCGAAGCTTTTCACCTTTGGCATTGGCCTCATCCAACAGCTGCTGGAAATGACCGTCATGCTTCTGAAGCTTTTTGAAAAATTCTGGGACAGATGCAGCATCTTCGCAATCTTCCGGCACCATGCTTTGGATTTCTACGTCCTCAAAGTGCAAGTCTTGCCCGGCTTCACGGCCAAGGATAAGAATCTTTCGTGCCACATCCATGCCGCTCAGATCATCCCTTGGATCTGGTTCTGTATAGCCTTTTTCCTTGGCCTGTGCCACTACCTCACTGAAGGGCATTCCTTTTTCCAATTCGCTGAAAATATAGTTCATCGACCCACTGAGTACAGCTTCGATTCGATGGACATGGTCACCGCTCAACATCAGGTCTTGCAAGGTATTGATCACCGGCAAGCCTGCGGCTACATTGGTTTCATAGAAGAACCTTACGCCACGTTGCCCGGCCAGTTTTTTAAGTTTCTTGTAAGTCTCCAAAGGACCGGAATTCGCCTTTTTATTGGGTGTTACAATGCCTACTTTGGAATCCAGGATTTGTTCGTAAATATCGGCCACATCCTGACTCGCCGTACAATCCACAAAAACGGAATTGGAAAAGTTCATCTCCGTCATGGTGCCTATAAACTTATCCATGTCCATAGGCTCATCATTTTCATCTGGCGGTCCTACTGTCGCCAGGTCAAACCCATCTTCATGGAACTTCATATACCGTGAGTTGGCCATTCCGTGGATTTGGATGTCCAGCATGTTTTCCTCTTGGAGATTTTTGAGTTGCTGGTGGATCATTTTGGTCAGGGCTTTTCCGATCAGGCCGACCCCTACCAAAAAGAGGTGAAGCACTTTGTAATCGGACAAGAAAAACGCCTCGTGCAATGCATTCAGAGCCTTTTGCAAATCTGCTTGGGTAATCACTGCAGAGATGTTCAGCTCAGAACTTCCCTGGGCAATGGCCGCTACGTTAACGTTATTTCTGCCCAAAGCCTGGAACATTCGCCCACTGGCACCGGGGTTATGCTGCATGTTTTCGCCCACCACCGCAATGACGGCCATGTCCGGAACGATTTGGATTTCATCCATCTCGCCGCTTTGGATTTCATACCTGAATTCTTCCTCGATCACCGACTTTGCCCGGCTGGCATCCTTGGATGCAATGGCCACACAAATGCTATGCTCTGAAGAAGCCTGGCTGATCAAAATGATGTTGATGCCATTATTGGCCAAGGTGCCGAAAAAGCGCTGGCTCACTCCCACAACCTCCACCAGCCCGGGCCCTTGTACGTTCAAGATCGAGATATTGTCCATAGAGGAAATCCCCTTGATGATCTTGCCCTCTCCAGAATCTTTGCTGATCCGTGTTCCCGCTTCATCAGGCTTAAAGGTATTTTTAATATATATCGGAATATCCTCCTTCATGGCCGGCTGCATGGTCGCCGGGAACACCACTTTTGCACCAAAGTGCGAAAGCTCCATCGCTTCATTATAGCTCAGCTGTGGAATGGTAAACGCCGTGTACACTAACCTGGGATCGGCGGTCATCACACCAGAAACGTCTGTCCAGATTTCCACCTGTTCTGCCCCGAGGGCGGCGGCAAAAATCGATGCGGTATAATCCGAACCACTTCTACCGACAGTAGTGGTTTCCCCTTTTTCCGTCGAACCGATAAATCCCGTGATGACCTTGATGTCATCATGTGATTTAAAATGATCTTGGATCAGCTTGTTGGTGGTCTTAAAGTTGACCTTGGCGTGGCCAAAACGGTCATCGGTTTTTACCAGGTCACGGGCATCCACATAGCTGGTGCCTATGCCCTTTGCTTGAAGGCCTGCGGCCAATATGAAATTGGACAATCGCTCGCCAAAGCTGAGCACATAATCCATTGTCCTGTTAGAGCATTCTTTGATCAGGTAGATCCCATGGAACAAATCGCCCAGTTCATTGAAACGAACTTTCACGAATGTCAGGGCGGTGGACTGCTGCTGCACGGGCACTAGTTTCTTGACTATTTCCAAGTGCCTCTTCTCTAGTTCCTGAAGGATGGTATGGTAGCTCTCCTCACTTTGCTGCGCGATGTTGGCACATTGGAGCAATTGTTCAGTGACTCCACCGAAAGCTGAAAACACCAAGGCAAAAGCTTCCTTTTCCGACTTCTGCTCAATTATCGAAAACACCTTTTGGATGTTCTCATAATTGGCGATGGATGATCCTCCGAATTTTATGATTTTCATGAAAATGAGTAATTTTTAATGGCTTGTTAATGGATTAATTTGTCCGCAGGAAGCGGACCGGAATTAGCGGCAATATAATAGATAGACACGGGATTACCCCGTAATGGTGGTGGTAAAAACGGTAGTGTTAATGATGGTAAAAAAAGTGGCGCAGTCCACTGGCTCAGGTGTGAAAGAGCGTTCGATGGCGATATGGTTTTTGACTGTGCTAAACATCATTTATGTATTGATGGGACAATCTTAATCACAAATTTCTATTATGCCAAATTTTTCGTTGACAAATCGTCAATATAAAGTTTCTTCCATTAAAACTTTAGCAAAACAACTCGCCAGTCACTGAAGAATTTCACCCAATCTTTGCCCTTATTCCCAACCTTTTGCGGTTACTCATCAACTGACCCGAGCAAGAATTATTTAAATTTTACAATTTATAGGTAAATTAATACCAAATAAACGAAAGAAAGTGCTGTTATTTTTTTATCTTTTCACCTGAACAATAAATTGTCAACCCTTTTAATCATTTTTCTATGAAACAATTAAAATTATCCACCCTGTTGCTTTTCCTATTCTTAGGCTTTAGCTCATGCAGCTCTGTATCAAGCCTCAATCCACTCCAAATGTTAACTGGAAACAATTGGGTGCTTTCTTCCTTAATGGGAGGTGGTTTGGACATGTTCAGCGGCGGACTTCCCTCGCTAGGATTTACCGACGATGGCAAACTCACCGGCTCTACGGGCTGCAACTCGTTTAGCGGAGGATATGAACTTAACGGCACCAATATCAACTTGAATCCTGGCGCCATGACCAAAAAGGCCTGTCCAGGCAATGGTGAAAACCAATTCTTGGACGCTTTGAAAAATGTCTCCAACTTTAAAGTAGGCAAAGACAAGCTTACGCTGCTGGATGGAGCTTCAGAATTGATGACCTTGATCCCTCAAGGCAAATAAGTTCAGCTCACATGAACCAGCTGCTGGGGTGTTCCATTAAAAGTCAACGACGCACCCGCAGCTTTATTCATCATCAATCGGGCAAGTGGTGCTTGGGGAGAAATCACAAATACCACTTGTCCATTCACCTCTATTTTTCCAAATCCCACCGCAATAAACATTGCCGCCCGATCGGTCACCACAAAACTGCCAACCCGAACCTTTTCATGCCTTTCTTCCGGGTCGATTCCATTTAGCTGATCCATTTGGACTTGGTATTCTTGCTGCATCATCACCGCCTTATCGATCTCCTGTCGGACCATCTCACGGCCGGTTTCATACTTGTCCCCGGCACTGCTTTTGGTGTCCTCCGCCGCAGACTGCTTCAGCTGGTCAATATTGGCCTCTATTGCCTTCTGCTTCTCCTGTAGCAATGCATGTAAGGCACTATAAACTTCTTTTTTGGTAATCGTCATTTTCTAGAAATCATTACAGACCGTTATGGGGTATTTTGTCCGGGCATTTCCCTACATGGGCTTTTTTTTGTTCCTTTGAAGCATGAATATAAAAAACGGTTTTATTGCCGCCATTGCGGTTTTCCTACTTTTCATCCTGTTCAAAGGCAGCATCAACAGCGATCAAGGCCAAATCGTTTTTGCCGTGGCTTTTGTCTTGCTGGAAATCGGCATCATTGCAGCCGTAGCCCTCAGAAAAAAGCACAAAAACTAGCCTCCCTTCCATCGCTAGCAGCCTTCCTTTCTCCGGGTATCAATTAAATAAACAATTTGCCACTCTCCTCCCGACTTCACCAACTGTAGGGAATTGACACCACAATGGGCCAGTTTCCCGTTAATATAAAACTGATACGGGGTCCATACAGCTGCTAAAGCCCCGTCTATCTTCACTTCAAATCCCAGCAATTTTTCTTCTATTTCCATTTCCACCGGAATCACCCCTATGCTATTGATAAAATCCTTCACTACTTCACGTTTCACGGTAGTGTCTCCTTGGTGGGTTTGGACGGTCTCCAGCAGTGCATGATCTGCAAAAACAGCATTCAGCGCTTCCGGATCCCGCTCCTTCAGCCCTTGAAAAAGCTTTTGAACAACAGCCTTCACCTGCTCTTCCTCTGCAAGACTTCCCTGGGCCTTGCTGGACGAAAAAGAAAACCCTGCCAGCAGAAGCAGGGTTAACATTATAATTCTTGATTGATGCATATGGACACTATTCCTTTCTTGAAATATCTCCTCCTGTATTGGTTTTTACGTCCACTACCCTTGGATCCCCGATGTACACGACTTTCCCGGCAGTGCCTGCAGAACCTTTTATGGACTCACTGACGCTAATGATGGATTTTGCGGCGGTATTGGTCTTTACATCGGCCTTTTCTACTTGGAGGTTTTCCCCGCTGATATCAGCTTTGGTATAGGCCTCCAATTTCAAGTGCTCGGCAGTTCCTTCTACGAAGATCTTGGCATTGGTCGTTCCTTCGAGGCTTAACTTGGCCACATTTACCTTGGTTTCAATATAACTGCTGGTCTCAGCCCTTAACGCCAAGGATTTGTGGTCCAATACATCTTTCACAAAAACCCTGGCACTGGTGCTGGCCTGGACCTTATCAAGGTCGCCGGCATAGGTAACGATCACCTTGACACTCGCGGAGCCAAAATTACCTTTGCCCATTTTTACTTGCAGTTGTCGGTCATCCACTTCTGTCACCACATTGGAAACATCCGTTCCCGAGGCAAATATTTCCACCTGGTAGCGATCTCCCCTCACCAATTCGGCTTCAATGGAATTGGAGATTTCCACGCCGTTGAAAATGGAAAGACTTCTTACTTCATCGTTGGTCTGTGCGGTGACCACGCCAGCAGCCAGCACCAAACAGGCTGCGAGCATAAATTTAAAGGTACGCTTCATTACTTTTTAAGGTTATACACTTCCATATAGTTTAAAGGTCATCTGCCGCAAAGCTGGGTTTGTCGCCGCATAGTGCATTGCCTCAGCGATTTCATCTGGGCGGACCCATTTGGAAAAGTCCTGCTTTGGCATGGCTTCTCGATTGGGTGGAGTATCGATAATACTGGGCACAAACACATGCGACCTGATTTCGGTGCCTTCGGTTTCGGCAGCCACCAACTCGGACAAATTGACCACCAAACTCTTACTCAAAGTGTATGCCACAGTGGATTTTCCTTCTCCAAGGTTCAAGGCTGGCTTTGCCCCCACAAATAGAAATGTGCCTTTTCCGGTCTTTTTGAGCACCGGCAAAAAGGCTTTGGTCATGTTATAGGCACTGAAAAAATTCAACTGCAGCATCTTTTCCACATCTGTCTTGGAGGTTTTGGACAGGTCTCCCATGGCAAAACCTCCCACCAGCATCGCCACGGCTTCGAGTTCAGAACCATACTGCACGGTAAACTCCTTTGCAAATTCAGCCACTTTCTCCTCATCGGTCACATCCAGCTCATAGATATCATTGGCCTCCTCCATTTCTTCACCTTTTCCCGGTGCCACAGTAGCAATAACCCTAAATCCTTCTCGCTTAAACTTATCCACTACTGCACTCCCTAAGTTCCCCGCTGCTCCTGTAATAATGATATTCCTATTCATAATAAGTTGTATGGTTATGTTAGTAATTTTGACTAGTATTGATAAAAAAACAGTATCGTTAAAATTAAGACTTTATTTCCGAAAACCACATGACTATAGACAAATCCGAGATAAGGGAGCGGGAAAAGCGCAAAAGGGTGCTTTTTCTCTTCAAGGTGATCACCTTTATCCTGTTGCTTTGGTTTTCCGTCGACCTTTCGAAGAAGTTACTCCCATACATTTCATTTATTGACAACGTCCTGAAAGCAGCGACCTTTTTGCTCAGCAGCCATATCATCATCTCCTTGGGCAGGCTGATTACGGTTCGTTTTTACCTTCGAAAAAAAGGACAGGATCCTTTCAGGAGCAACTTCGTCCTGGGCATCAACCATATCGCGGGCATCCTAAACGTCTTGGTATTGGTCATTTCCCTGATGTTTCTCTTCGGAATCGACCCCGGAGAATTCTTTACCAGCATTACCATTGTGGCGGCAGCCATTGCTTTGCTTTCCAAAGATTACATCACCAATATGATCAATGGACTCATCATCATGTTCTCTGATCAACTCTCCCTTGGTGACACCGTGAAAATAGGGGACCAGCAAGGAAAAATCCAAGACGTCACCCTTCTGAACATGGTTTTGGTAAACGAAGAAGCCGACATCGTCATGATTCCAAATGCTACGATCTTGACCTCTCAGGTCATCAACTATTCCAGACAGCACCATAAAAAGTTGACCTTTGAATTTGAAATGAGCTTAAAGCCAACCTTGGAAATCACCTCCCTCGAGGAACGGCTAAAGCAGGTAGCATTTTCTTTTGATAAGGCCATCGTCAAAAATACCTTTACGCTCAAGACCACCGAAATCAAGCACCAAACGGTACAGCTGAAGTGCCAGTTTTTAATGGCTGTGTCCAATAAGGCGATTGAAAAGGAAATCAGAAGAACCATCAACCAAACCATCATCGAAATAGCCCGTGAAAACTGACAAAGAAAATTTCTTTGACCTGGTATATCAAGTCGTCCGGCTCATCCCTAAAGGCCGCGTCTCCTCGTATGGAGCCATCGCCAATTACCTTGGCGCCAAAAGCGGTGCCCGGACAGTGGGATACGCCATGAATGCAGCCCATACCCTAGACGATGTCCCTGCCCACCGTGTGGTCAACAGCAAAGGGCTTCTTACAGGAAAAGCGCACTTTTCACCACCGGAAAAAATGCAACGAACGTTAGAGGCTGAAGGGGTTATCATCAAAAATGACCAAGTGGTCAATTTCCAAACTGTTTTTTGGGATCCCTCCAAGGAATTGGAATGGTGATCCATTGGGCGCTACCTTAAGCCCTCAAAACAATTCCTGCAAATGGGTAAAGAAGCCATTCTCAGGATAATTTCAAAAACCCTCATCGATAATTCATTGATGCTTCTCGGGATGAAGGATAAGAGGTAATCAGGAACTCCCAATATTCAACCAGTCCCCAGCTCCTCGCAGGCCTTGCCCGCTCACCAAAAGTCATCATAAAAAGCATCCTCATCCAGGCCTGTACTTCAACACATCCACTCGACAATACCTTGATTCCCTACAGGATCATGGTGAAAAAAAAGCGATTTTTAGTAAATAAATCACCCTAAAAAAGGCACAAAAAACCATTTTTACCATATTTTTCAACTGTTGCGTATATGTGCGTAGGCCTTTTTTTGCCCCCAACGTACTGGTTTATTTACATTTATAACATATTAAAATTCACAAAACCATGAATTTTATAATAGTTCATAAAATGACTAGATAAAGTTGCTTACCCCAAAAGCTATTAAAAAATACTTGTACGGCCCCAGTTAAACCGGCTGAACAGTCTTACTTAGATCATACGGATCATGAGTTTATTAGTAAAAAAACACTTGTGCACTTGTAAATGAATGTAAAACGTAAATTAACACACACTACTCGTAGTTAGAAATTTGAAATTCAAACATATTACAAATATGGAAAAGGAACTAAAACAACACATTGCAGAAAACCTCAGAAAATACAGAGTACTAAGAGGGTTTACCCAAGAATACATCGCTGATTACTTGGGAAAAAAAGATTATACTGCATACTCGCGATACGAGCAGGGACGCTCAAATCTCAAAATGGATGATGCAATCAAACTCTCAGAGCTTTATGATGTACAAATCCAAGAACTGGTAAACGGCAGTCCCAGTATAAAACACAAACATGTCAACGGGACATCCGTACAGGGGAACCATTTCTCTGTCATGGTATCCTTGGATGGCTCCATGGACACCTTGGAAAACCAGCTGAAACGGCTGAAGCGACTAAATACCTTAATCGAACACGGAGAGGTATAGTGAGCAAGAGGCTGGCTGGTAGCAAACCCCAAATCAAAGTGCTCTCGATAAGGAGTTAATCACCCAATGCTCGGCCAGTCTCTTGCTTGTTACTGAAAATCATCAGTCCCAGAAACATTAGCCCTCCGTTCAGAATAAGTACTTCAAACCCAAATTCATAACCCCAAAGCCATTTTTTGGAATTCAGGCTAATGACGTAGGCTATCAATGGTGCCATGGCAGCGATCCATGGCACCATTTTATCTTTCACAGCGCGCTTGGTAAACAACCCAAAACTGTATAGGCCCAACAACGGCCCATACGTGTATCCCGCAATGACAAAAACGGTATTGATCACACTTTGGTCATTGATCCACCTGAACAGCAGGATGACAAAAAACATGATCCCCGTAAAGGCCAGGTGGACTTTCTTGCGAATGGATTGTTGACGTTCCTTTGGGTATTTGCGCTCAATCTCTAAAAAATCAAAGCAAAAAGAGGTCGTCAATGCCGTCAAGGTGGAATCCGCGCTGGAATACGCCGCGGCGATAATCCCCAGCACAAACACGGTACCGGCAAATACGCTAAAGTGCTCCGTGGCCAGCATGGGATAAAGGTCATCTGTTCTAGCCGGCAGCGAAATTTGATTGACTTCGCAATACTGGTAAAGCAAGACGCCCAAGACCAAAAAACAAAGGTTTACAAATACCAGAATGATGGTAAACCAAAACATATTTTTCTGCGCATCACCAATATTCCTGCACGTAAGGTTTTTCTGCATCATATCCTGATCCAGCCCTGTCATCACTATGGTAATAAAGGCACCACTGGCAAATTGCTTAAAGAAGTTGGTACCAGCCTGCCAGTCCCAATTGAAAATTTCCGAGCGGGAATCTGCCATTACACGGCCCACCAAGTCCCCTGCACCGGCAATCCCCAGGTCCTTACCGACCAAATAAATACTGGTCCCCACTGCCAGCAGCATAAAAAGCGTCTGCAGCGTATCGGTCCAGACCACGGTCTTGATTCCGCCACGGTGCGTATACAACCAGATCAAGGAAACGGTAATGAGAACCGACACCCAAAACGGGATCCCCCAATCATCAAAAAGGATCAATTGGAGCACCCCCGCCACCAGGAACACCCTGATGGAAGAGCCCAATGTCCGGGAAAGGATGAAAAAGAACGCTCCCGTTTTATATGACCAAAATCCAAACCGATCCTCCAAATAAGCGTAGATGGACACCAGGTTCATACGATAATACAGCGGCAGCAGCACCTTCGCGATCGTTAAATACCCCACCGTATATCCCAAAACAACTTGAAAATAATAGAAATTGCTACCTCCTACTTCGCCGGGCACCGAAATAAACGTCACTCCCGACAGCGAAGCCCCGATCATGCCAAATGCCACCAAAAACCAAGGAGACTGACGATCCCCCGTAAAAAATGTCTCTTGGGAAACCTTCCTGGAAGTAAAGTAAGAAATAATGAACAACAACAGAAAGTAGGATGTTATAACAAGGAGTATTAAATTTGAATCCATAGTATACTATATCATAAAGGCTGCTAATTTGTTTATAATTATTAACTTTGCAAAATGAGCATGCAACCATTAGAACATACTGTAGAAGAAGAAGTAGAAATCTTACTGGAGGATTTGGTGGATACGGAAGAGCATGACCTGGTGGTATTTAACGATGACATCAACACCTTTGAGCATGTCACCAAAGTATTGATCAAAGTTTGCAACCATTCTCAGGAACAGGCCGAACAATGCACCCTGATCATCCACTACAAAGGTAAATGTGCCGTCAAAAAGGGCAGCATGAAGCAGTTGAAGCCTATGTGCCAGTCCATCTTGGACGCAGGTATACAAGCCGCCATCGTTTAATCCCCTAGCGCCGGTGAACTTCCCCTCCAAACTCATCGAAGACGCGGTCAACGAGATCAGCAGACTGCCCGGTATCGGCAAAAAAACGGCACTACGTCTCGCCCTGCATCTCCTGAAGCAACCTGAAGCCATTGCAGAAAACCTTACCGACGCCATCACCAAGCTTCGAAAGGAAACTGCCTACTGCCGCGTATGCCATAATATTTCCGACCAAGAGATTTGCAGCGTATGCCAAAGTCCGCGCCGTGACCGGAGCCTTATCTGCGTCGTGGAGGATATTCCTGACGTGCTGGCGATAGAAAACACTTCCCAATACAATGGTCTTTACCATGTGCTCGGCGGTGTCATTTCCCCCATTCAAGGGATTGGCCCCGAAGAGTTGAAAATAGCATCCTTGCTAACCAGAATTGATCAACCACACTCTGGAGAGGCTGTTTCCGAAGTTATCCTTGCCCTGCCCTCCACCATGGAAGGCGACACCACGGCTTTTTATATCACACGAAAGCTCAAAGAAAAAGGCATCAAAGTCAGCACCATCGCCAGGGGCATCCCCATCGGCGGTGAACTGGAATACACTGATGAGGTCACCTTGGGCAGAAGCATCCTTACCCGTGTCAATTACTCTGTAGACTGATTTTTTTAGTACGAAGCGATAATTTGAACGCTCTAGAAACCACCCACCACTACAGCTCCCTGTTTTGGGGAATATAAAAACACAAAATACATCCCCGAAAAACAAAAAAAGCTTGCATCGCTGCAAGCTTTTTGGTGGAGCTGACCGGACTGAATTCGAACCATTTGGCGGAGGATTTGAGGTTATTGAGTTGGGCTTTATAAACCGTTTTGGAATTGAAATATCGGTATATTAGAGCCTGTATATTTCTCTAAAAAAGCTAGGAAGCCATCTCCCCTTTTTTATTTAAAGTAAGGGTGTTTTATCAATGACTCAACACCTTCTTTATCTGTATGCTTAATAGTAATTTCTTCATAATCCTCTGAAAAAAAGTTGTCTAATTGATTCAATGTAATAGCCTTATAAGTACCATTAAGCATATAAAATGTCGGTGTATTAATAAAAAACAAACCAATAACTTCATAATTGGATATATCCAAGTCATGAATGTGATAAATAATTTTAAAATGTTCTTGAACCACTACTTTATTGCCTGAAATCCAATCAATCTTTTTCTGCAATTTTGGTTCATATTTTGTAATGAAGTTTGTATTATCAGTTCTGAAACCTACTGCTTCATATTTTGCTTTGTTGTATTTTGAATCTGCAACTATTATTTTACTTCTCGAGTCGTCAATTATTATAAAATCAATTTCTCCAGCAACTTCATTATCAATATTAATATTGTTTATCCCTGGTCTTTTAAATGACTTGACATTCCTTACATAGCGCAAATCTCTGGCTTTTAATATTTCTTCCACTTTGTCTTCTAAAATAGAATCGTGTTCATTTCCCTTTCGGCTCATATATTTGAACATGCATTTATTCTGTCTCCATTCTATAGGTATGGTATTCCAACTTATTGCATTTGTTGCTAAAACATAAATACTTTCAGCGAATTTTTCCTTTCCAACTAAAGCACGGTTTACTCCATCAATTTTATAAATTAGTATTGGTCGATACATATAACGCTCCGTCGAATAGGGTTTATAAACCACATTTTCAATAGGCTGTTTATTCTCTCTTGAAATAGATAGCCCATTATAAAACTGTTTAGCAGATTTTTTATCAATTTTGAAATGATTAGATAAATTTTCCGGTAAAACATAAGGCTCAATAGTTTGAAAAGGTGAAGAACTAAAGTGTTTTTTTATTTCAAAGATTAAATCTCCGGCGAAATCAAAGTCTATTTCAAAACACTTATTGATTGCTTCTTTTAATTCGCCTACTGCGTTTTCGTCAAAAGTGCCTTTTGCATAGTCATTGCTGAGCTTTGGAAATAGTCCGTCATATGAACTCTCGTAATGTTTTTGCCAATAAACTCCTATATATCCTTCACGGTCAAAATTTATTTTTTTAGCATTAGGAATCATTTTATGAAAGGCTACATAATCAGCAAATATGTAGAACCAAGTTCCGAGATAAAATAATCTCTGGATTTTATCCTCCATCCTAAATACTTCTTGACTTGTTGGAAATTTACCCCAATTTAGGTCAATGTCACAACCCTGTTCTAAAGCTAATTTTAGAATTCTTCTGTAAATTGAAAAATCATTTTCGTCAATTTCTCCAAATGACAAGCCATCTCTAGTTTTCACTAAAAATTGCAAAGACTGTTCGTGGAGATAAAAAGCGTAATTAAAAAATGAGGTTGTTGATTCTTCAAATATTATACTTTTAAATTCGTTCACAAAAAAATGGAAGCAATCAAGGAGTATCGTTTCAACTAAAGAGTGTTCGGTAAATTCCTTATTACCATATTTTTTGATAATATAATTTGAGAGATTAGTCCAATAAATTTCTCGATAGGGTTCATATTCATAGGTTAATATTAGATTTCCGTCAATTTTTACTCTAGCCATTTAAATCACCATTAACTTATTTGTCATAAAATGTATAAGATAAAACTAATGAATTGTTCTAAAAATTGAAAGGGTGAAATTCAATGACACGTATTGTCATATTTTATTACGTGCACTCTTACGGATACACATAGCCATTTTTGTTTTTATATAATAAACTAGTTTTTGGTAACTTATTTACAATGTCTTATATAGCTGCTAGTTTTTCAGATGTTCAATGGCAATGCAATTGCATTGCCAAAAAAAATCAATATGACTACTTTTAATTTAGTTTCCCAGTAAAGATCTACACTTTCATTCAATTGGTTAATTGAAAATATTAAAAAATTATGAAGCAAATCAAAACATTTAGCGATTTACGCTTGAACACTCAGTGTGCATATTGTGGAGAATATCCAGAAACAAGAGACCATGTCCCATCTAAAATAATTTTGGAAAATCCCTTTCCAGAAAATTTACCCGTAGTTCCAAGTTGTTTAAAGTGTAATAACGGATTCTCCCTTGACGAAGAGTATTTTGCATGCTTAATAGAATGCATACTATGTGGAACAGTTGAACCAAAAAGGATACAGCGAGAAAGTATCAAAAAGATTCTTGTCCGTAAACCAAAATTAAAATCAAAGTTAGAGGCAACTTTAGTAAAAGAAAACGGAATCACAGCGTTTCAAATAGATAAGAAACGAGTTGAAAATGTTCTACTTAAATTGGCATTCGGACACGCTAAGTTTGAAAACAGCGAAACTGTTTTTGAGCACCCTAAAGTGATATGGTTTGCACCTATCGAAATATTATCTGATCAAGAAATGACAACCTTTCTATTAGGTGATAATTTAGAAGTTTTACCAGAAGTTGGTAGTAGAGCAATGCAAAATGTATTGTTCATGAATGAACTTCCATTCTCCAAGTGGACAACTATACAAAAAGGTATTTATGAATACACTGTTATAACAACTTTAACCGAATTAAAAGTGAAAATTCTAATTTGGGAATATTTAGCCTGTGAAATAATCTGGGACAGATAAGGGATAATGTATTGATCTTTGACAATTAATATCAGATGCAAGATCGCTTAAAATTTCAACTGTCATTAAATCTCCTCAATACTATTTTTTGTTATTTTTCATTAGATTTGGAAGATCTTCACCAAATTATCTAATGCCTTCTTTTTACAAGGAAATCTATATTGTGTGGATATTTTAATACCTGATAAGCCATAGGATATCAGGTGGTTGGGGGAGTGATTAAACAATTAATAGAAGAAACTTTTAAACGAATTAAAAAATGATACACGAACAAAACTTATAAAAACAGCATTTTCCAATGGCAAAATGTTTGGCTTATTGACGTAAATATAATAGTATCTGTTGAAAACGTGGTTAAACAAGTCGATCTGACATTCGCTAATATTAGCCTTCTCTCGAATTTGTTACAACCAAATAACTATGTTTGTGGAAGAGAGTAATAAATTGAAATATATTGACCTTTTTGCGGGGATTGGGGGATTTCACATAGCTCTGGAGAATCTTGGCTTTGAGTGTGTTTTCGCTAGTGAATTAAAAGAGTCCCTAGCAGATTTATATGAGATTAATTTTGGGATAAGGCCAAATCGGGATATTACCAAAATAGCCGTGGAAGATATACCGGTACACGATATTTTGTGTGCCGGGTTTCCTTGTCAACCATTTTCAAAGGCAGGAAGTCAAAAGGGATTAGAAGATGAGAGGAATGGTTCTCTATTTGATAAAATTGTGGAAATTTTAGATTACCATAAACCTAAATACTTTATTCTTGAGAATGTTCGAAATTTAGAAAACCATAAGAAAGGTGAAACATGGGCCTACATTCAAAATCGGCTTGAAAATGAATTGAACTATTCAATTGATAAACATGTATTCTCTCCCCATCATTTTGGTATTCCTCAGCATAGGGAAAGGTTTTTTATTGTAGGCTCAATAGGTGGTCTTGATCATTTTCATTGGCCACAAACCACCGATAAGCAAACAAGCATTTTTGATTATCTTGATGAAAATCCACTAAATTTTAACAGGCTTGAGCCGGAAAAAGTCTATGTTTTGGATTTATGGCAAGAGTTTTTAGATAGATTACCAAAAGATGCTAAGCTGCCAAGTTGGCCTATTTGGAGTATGGAGTTTGGAGCTACTTATCCGTTTGAAAAGGAAACCCCTTTTGCATCATCATCCCGAAAAATAGGAGCAACAAAAGGAAAATTTGGCATACCATTAAAAGGAATGTCGAGAGAAGAAAAATTCACTAACCTACCAAGCTATGCCAGAACAGAAGAGAATGAATTTCCGACATGGAAAAAACACTACATAAGAAGCAATAGAGCCTTTTATGAGCAGTATAAACAACATATTGCTCCCGTTGTTCATAAAATCAAGGAGTTGAATGTCCCAAGTTGGCAGAAATTTGAGTGGAATGTTCAAGGAGGAGAAAGAAAAGTTAGAAACTATATCATACAATTTAGAGGTTCAGGCGTAAGACTAAAAAGAACCGATTTTTTCCCTTCTCTCGTTACTGTGAGCACTCAAATACCTATCCTAGGCTGGGAGGAAAGATACATAACACCAAAAGAAGGTGCTCGAATCCAATCAATGAATGGGATACAATTGCCAGAAAATATTGGTACTTGTTTTTCCGCCTTAGGAAATGCAGTGAATGTTGATATTGTTAGAAAAATTGCTTTAAGACTAATCAGAGCTCAAGAACCAATAAATAGAAAAAACGGGCTTATCCAGAATGATAGTAAAATTCAGATGAACCATGAAACAATTAAGTAGTGTCAACATAAGACCAGGTGTAACTATCTTATCAGTCCTAAAACATCTCAATTATAAGCCATATTATGCTTTAGCAGAGTTTATTGACAACTCAATAGACAGCTTTCTAAAGAACGAGAAGGTTCTTAAATCACTTGAGGGCATCGATTTCAAATTAATTGTTAATATTGAGTTTGACACTACTAATAACAGAATCATAATTACTGACAATGCTGCTGGGATTCATAGGAATGATTACCAAAGGGCTTTTAGAACTGCTGAGGTACCACCGGACAATACAAAACTCTCAGAATTTGGAATGGGGATGAAATCTGCAGCCTGTTGGTTCTCTAATCAATGGGAGGTAAGAACAACTTCTTTAGGAGAAGATGTTGAAAGGACTGTTTCTTTTGACATTTCAAAAATTGTTGAAGATAGAATCGATGAATTAGATATCTCAACAAAAGATGCGTCAAAGAATTCGCATTATACGGTTATAACCCTGATGGGAATCGAGGAAAAAATGCCTGTCAAAAGAGGTTTATGGAAGGTAAAACATCACCTTGCGAGCATTTATAGAGAATATATAAGAAATGGAACGCTCAAATTATTGATAAATGGAACCGAAGAGATGAAATATCATACTCCTAAGATTCTAAAAGTTCCATATTACGACACACCTGATGATGAAGATATAGAATGGAAGCAAGAAGTTGAATTCGATTTTGGTAGTGATGGAAATGGCGGAGAATTAAAAGCAAAAGGTTTTGTAGCCATTATGGAAACAATGTCGGTTCGAGATAGCGGTTTTGCATTATTTAGAAGGGGACGAGTAATTGAAGGTAGTGCAGATAATGATGAAGGATTCAGACCTCCAAGAATATCGGGGTCATTGGGAAGCCATAGATACAAACGGTTATTTGGTGAACTACATTTAGAAGGCTTTAAAGTTAGTCATACTAAAGACGGATTTCAGTGGGATGATAACATGGACGCTTTTTTGGACATTCTAAAAGAACAGTTAGAAGGCAAAGATTCAATTCCTATTTTAAAACAAGCAGATAAATACAGAGTTAGAGAAAGTGCTAAAAATTACAGTAAGGTTTCAAAAACAGTTGTTGACAATACAACTGAGACAATTAAGGAAGAACTTTCGAATGAGGTAAATGAAGTTAGAAATAGAAAAATTGTTGAAGTGGAGGACACAGAACCTCTGAATGAGGTTCAAGAATCTTACTTTAAAAAATTTCCATTAAACCTAAATGATTGTGAATGGATGGTTCATTTAGAAGTTTCTTATGATGAATCTATTTCTGAACTTTTTCAAGTTGGTAACCACCTGATACCTCCCGAAGAAAAGGCACAAGGATATAGAAATATTGGTGTCAGGTTGTCTTTAGTACACCCGTTTATGATTGAGTTTGCTGGTGATGATGCCAAAGTGATTGAACCTATTCTGAGAATAGCAGTTGCCTTTGGACTTTCTGAGGTTATCGCCAAAGAAACCAAATCCGCAGTAACAGAGGTAAGGAATAACATGAATGAACTTTTGAAAGGTTCTTTATCAAAACCATAAATGTATATGAGTGAATTTGAAAAAATAAATGCCTTAGGAGATGATTCATCTTCGGAATATTGGAACCCAACTTTTGGAGAAGAAACTGAAAGTTTACTAAGTAGGATTTTTGGTTCGGATGAGGATGCAAAAGAAAAAGTCAAAGAAGAAACGCATCACATCATGCAGTTGTGTGGCAACCCCGAATTGGAGGCCAACAACGATACTGGTCTAGTATTTGGTTATGTGCAAAGTGGTAAAACACTTTCATTTACAACTCTAACAGCTTTAGCTAGAGATAATGGCTATCAATTAGTGATTGTCATTGCAGGTATTTCAACTAACTTAGTTAATCAATCTTTTCAAAGGCTTCAAAACGACCTAAACGTTAATCAAGGTTTTTTGAGAAAGTGGGTCATGCTTAATAACCCACAAGATCCATATAAAAATCCCCAAGACAAAAACACGATTAAACGTGAATTAGATAGTTGGAGAAATAATGATACGCCCGAACATTTAAAAAAAACATTACTGATAACAGTAATGAAAAATACTAATCACCTTAGAAATCTAATAGCCGTATTACAACAATTGGATTTAAGTAATGTACCCACACTTATAATTGATGATGAGGGCGACCAAGCAAGTATGAACACCAGGGCGAGTGCTAATGCTAAAAGAGAGGCTAATGGAGAAATTCTTACAGAATTGGAGATGAGTACCATTTATAGGAGAATAAGGGAAATAAAAACAATTTTACCCCACCATACCTTCATTCAATATACAGCAACTCCACAGGCTCCATTATTCATAAATATTATGGATAACCTATCTCCCAATTTTATTCAATTATTAACACCCGGAGAAAAATATACGGGCGGAATGGCTTTTTTTAAGGAACATCATTATATCGTTAGAAACATTCCATATAGTGAAATATACACAGAAGATAACCCCATTACCGACATACCTGATTCGTTAGCAGAAGCAATGCGAATCTTTTTTCTGGGAGTTGCTGCCGGAATTCGTATCGGAGGTGTTTCCGGAAATCCACGAAACCGAACAATGATGGTTCATCCTTCAAGGTTAGTTGATGACCATGGAACTTATCACAATTGGGTTAATAACGCCAAAGGGCAATGGGCTAAAATCCTAATTGAAAGAGATGATAATGATGCCTCAAAAATTCAGTTAATTGATGAATTCTGGACAGCATATTCTGACTTAAATGCCAACATTAAAAACCTACCATCATTCGAAGAGTTACTTCAAGACTTGGGACATTATATAAGAGGAACAGCCGTAGAAGAATTGAACTCAAAGGCGGGTAGTTCTGTAGATTGGAATAGTAATTATTCCTTTATTTTGGTTGGTGGTCAGGCAATGGATAGAGGTTTTACTGTTGAGGGGCTAACAGTAACATACATGCCTAGAAGTAAGGGTGTAGGAAATGCCGACACAATACAACAAAGAGCTCGTTTCTTTGGATACAAAAAAGATTACTTAGGTTTTTGTCGAGTCTATTTAGATGCAGAAAATGCTCATCTATTTAGTGAGTATGTTGACCATGAGGAAGATATTAGAAACAAACTTCAATCTCATAAGCTTTCCGGTAATCATCTAAATGACTTAAAAAGACAATTTGTTCTTGATGAAATGTTTAAGCTTACTCGCAAGAATGTTTTATCAGACGAATTAGAGCGAAATAAATTTGGAAATGCATGGTTACGAATCAAAGCCCCACATGATACTGATTTCATTATTGAGCAGAACAAAACTGTTTATAATCAGTTCTTAGAAAAATACACTGATGTATTTCAAGACGATTCAGGACACGAAAAAAGGACAGAAGAGCAAAAACACCTTATCGCAAAAATTTCACTCAAGGACGTCTATGAAGATTTAATTTCTAAATTAAAATACACCCGACAAAGTGATTCAAGTTCTTTCACAAGTTTAAAGGCTGTTATAGCTCTTTATACAGATGAATTTCCTCCCGAAGAAAGCTTTGTCTACCTTATCAAGAAGGGAGCATCAAGAAAAAGGAGTTTAAATAAAAAAGACGAAATCTTAAACCTGTTTCAAGGTAAAAACCCCAGAACAGGAGAAGTTATTTATCCGGGTGACGACAAAATCAAAGAAGAAAATCATGTATCCGTGCAAATCCACAATTTGGAACTAAAGGATACAGATTATAAGGATATTGTGAGTATTGCAATTTGGATTCCCGAACGTCTATCTAAGTCGTTAATAAAAATTAAGGATAAATGATTGGTTTCCAAGACGAGTTTGAAAATCTGCCCATACCTAATACAACTAAAGAACATTCATATTCGGCAGTTGCAGTAAAGGGGTTTGAAAATCATCGAATAGCAAAAGATTTCAATGAGAATCCTTGTATTCTAATATCTGTAACTCAAAAGAAGCAGAACTTTAAAGTTGCCCGTCAAAAACTCTACAACTTATCCATAACCCACAATTTGAGTTGCGAAATCCATGTTGAAAATAAAAAAGAAGAACACAATTTTTCTGTTATTCGCTATTCCGGTAATGACCGAGACTTAAAAAGGTATTTTTTGAAAGCCTGTGAAATCTTGGTTCCCTCGTTGGGGAACTCGCCAGATAATAAACAGATTACACATACTGTAAATAAATTTATCGAATTATTTAAGGTTCTGAAAGAACCACCTAAAAAGACTCTTCAAGGCTTGTGGTCTGAACTGTTTCTAATTCACCAATCCAACAACCCGAGAGAATTAGTAAGGGCATGGCATACTATTCCCGAAGAAAAATATGACTTTAGCATTGCTAATCTTAGAATTGAAGTAAAAAGTTCTAGTACTCGTAGTAGAACCCATCATTTCAGTATTGAACAACTATTGCCACCTTTAAAAAGCAAATTGTATGTTGCCTCTCTTTTTGTAGAAATATTAGCAGGAGGAAAAAGTGTTGAACATTTACTAAATGAAATAGTCGAACGACTAGACAATGAATTTGATTTAATTGAAAAACTGAATTTTCTTACTTATTCTACCCTTGGTGGTGCATTTGATAAGATTGAGAATGTCTACTATGATTATCAATTAGCTAAAGATTCGTTACGACTATACAACTCAATGGATATTCCTAAAATTGAGTTTGCCCCTGATGATGTTTTTGATGTCAGGTTTAAGAGTTCTATTGATAATGTAAAACCCTCTAAAGAGACGGTGGACAGTTTACTAAAGAATGCAAAATAAAATGTAAACCTAACTTTGCATTCTCCTTCTTTTTCCTTCGGTGCCAAAGAGCAAAAGACTGACGTACAGTGAGTGCTGGCGGGAAAATGAAGGAAGAAATAAAGATATGGCAGAGATATTTGAATTGATTATAAAATCCCGTTAAAGAGATCAATACCAATAGACTCATCTCCCGCCTCCCCTTTCCTCCATCCGGTTCACTTCCCTCATTCCGCTCACCCGATTCCAGGGATGCGCAGCAAGAATGTTCCACTGTTTCTCTTTGCTCCATAGCGGAACACCCTTGCTTTTTTACCCACCGCTTTTAAGTCAAATTTCCCGAAAACCTCACCCCCCCCTTCGGATCACAGTGTGACCATTCCAACGAACGGTTACACAATTTTGAGCATCATCAAAATGAAATCCGACATGACACAAGATGCTCACAATTTATCCTTTTCAAGGCAAGTACCGCCAAAACTGGAAGAAGTAAAATCCTATTTTAATTACCTGCATATTCCGGAGGCCGAAGCCGAGGTATTCTATTTTTATTATCAGGGGATGGACTGGAAAAACGAAACCGGTACACCGATAAGAGATTGGGTGATGGCCGCAGATGAATGGGTTTGGAACCTGGAAAATTAGCCTTCGCCTTCCAATATTATTCTCTCCTTTTAGAAAGGCGAAGCGCCCGCTTTTCCAAAGGATGGCATTGCGTTTTGGCAATGAGCAAGATGTAGGATTGTGGCACAATCCCATCTTGCCCTTTCGCTGCCGGAGTGGCGAAAGGGATAAAATTCTCCGAAGTCGAATTTTAAATCCCCGGATGTATGGAAAAAGACCAGGTATCTCAAAATCCCTATTGGCTGACAGTAAGATTATCGCCAAAAGAAGTCCAGCAACTGAAAAAACTCCTAACCCAATCGGCTCATTGCCGAAACCTCAGTGAACTGATCAGGACTATGCTTTTCAAAAAGAAGCTGACCATAAAAAAACGAAATGCTTCCTTGGATGAGCTTAAATCCGAGATTGTAAAGGTAAAGGGCGAACTCCGCTCCATAGGGGTTAACATCAATCAGGTTACGCATTATTTCAATGGTCATCCCGACCCGGCAGAGAAAAGGTATTTTGCCCGGAAGATATTGCCTTTGTATAAAAAGGTCGGCCAGAAAACGGAGCAACTGATGGTGATGATCTCTCAACTATCGAGGCTATAATATGGTTGCCAGGATCACTTCTGGGAAGACGATTAGGGGCGTGCTTCATTACAATGAAAACAAGGTGGAAAAGAGGCAGGCCAAATTCCTTGGAGCCTGTGGATACCTTAGACAGGATGAAGAGCTTGACTTCCAAAAAAAGCTGGCCAGGTTTCAGAAAATCATAGAGACAAATACCAGAGCCAAAACGAATGCCCTTCATATCTCCCTGAACTTCTCTCCCAGGGACAAAGTGGATGAACCCCTACTTTGGAAGATCACAGAGGACTACATGAGAGGTATAGGGTTTGGAGAGCAGCCCTACCTGGTATACCGGCATTTCGACGCAGCCCATCCCCATATTCATGTGGTGACTACCAATATCAGGGAGGACGGGCAAAGAATTGAAACGCACAATCTGGGACGTGTCCAATCCGAGAAGACCAGAAAAGATATTGAACAAAGGTATGGGCTGGTCAAAGCTGAAGAACAACAGCGCAAGCATGTCAACCTGCTACAGTCCCTGGATAAAGCTGAATACGGCAAAACAGAGACAAAGGCGGCGATATCGAATATTGTGGGAGAAGTGGTTCGCCACTATAAGTTCACATCCCTTGCAGAGTTGAATGCCATATTGCGACAATTCAATGTTACTGCCTACCGGGGAGAAGAAGACAGCAAAATGTACCAAAAGAAAGGATTGATCTATTCCATTTCAGATGCTAACGGGAACCGAAGAGGAGTTCCCATCAAAGCCAGCTCCATTTATTCCAAACCTACCTATAAGAAATTGGAAATGAAGTTCGAACTAAACCGGACAGCCAGAAAAAACTACCGCAACCAACTGCGATCGACAGTTAACGATGCTTTGACCAGATCTTCTTCCCTGGAAGATTTGCAGGTAAAACTTCGAAAAAAAGGAGTCCACCTTACTGTTCGCAAAAATGAAGAAGGGAAGGTATATGGAATCACCTTTACCGACCATATTCATCGTTGTGTCTTTAATGGAAGCAGCCTGGGTAAAGAATTTTCGGCCAATGGTATTCAAAAGGCCATGATGGTTAAACATACGGATGAACCTCAGACTCACAAGCAGCAGACCGGGGAGAACCAAAGTTTTTCTTTTCCAACAAACCCACAAACTTCGGGATATGAGCCTACACCGTACGAATTGAGCCAAAAGAAAAGAAAGAAAAAACGCAGAAAGAAAAATTTGTAAAACATGCAGACCGGTGAAAATACCGAAGGCCTGAGAAAGATCATTGATCTTACCCGTAAACTCAGTATTGGGTTGCTATGCCTTCATTTCTACTATTATTGTTATACCACATTTGGGGACTGGGGACTTACCCATGAAATAATTTTACGGTTGATCACCAATATTGGGAAGACCGGCCTCTTTGATCATATTAATATATCCAAAGGTTTTGCCCTGGGGTTGCTTTTGATTTCGTTGATCGGCTCAAAAGGAAAGAAAAATGAAAGTCTCAAGTTATCCCAGGCCTTATGGCCATTGGCCATCGGACTGATGATTTATTGGGCAAGTAGTGGTGTATTGTATCTCAATCTTGAAGAAACACAAATTGCTGTGCTCTATATGGGAATCACCTCCACTGGATTTCTAATGGTGCTATCCGGGGGCGCATTACTGAGCAGGTTGCTAAAAGAAAAGATGGCCAGGGATGTGTTTAACCACCTCAATGAGACCTTTCCCCAGGAAGAGCGGTATTTGGAAAATGAGTATTCCGTAAACCTTCCCGCACGGTATAACCTTAAAGGAAAAGTCAGGAAGTCCTGGATTAATATCATCAATCCTTTCCGGGCGCTGCTAGTGGCTGGAACCCCGGGTTCCGGGAAAAGCTACTTTGTCATCCGTCATGTGATCACCCAACATATTGCCAAAGGGTTTTCCATGTTTGTCTATGATTTCAAATACGATGACCTTTCTATCATTGCCTACAATTCCCTGCAAAAAAACCTTCATGCCTATAAAGTCAAACCATCGTTTTATACCATCAATTTTGATAAGCTTTCACACACCCATCGCTGCAACCCTTTAGAACCGGAGACCATGACAGATATTACCGATGCCAGTGAGGCGGCCCGTACTATAATGATGGGACTGAACCGTGACTGGATAAAAAAGCAAGGGGACTTCTTCGTAGAATCCCCGATCAACTTTTTAACCGCGGTAATCTGGTTTTTAAAAAAACACAGGCACGGGAAATACTGTACTCTTCCGCATGTCATTGAATTGATGCAAGTGGAATACGACCAACTTTTTCCAGTACTCAGGACAGAACCTGAGATCGAGGTGCTAATCAACCCTTTTGTTTCGGCATATCAAAAAGGAGCCACCGACCAATTGGAAGGCCAGATTGCCAGTGCCAAAATTACCATGGCCCGTTTATCCTCGCCCCAACTTTACTATGTATTGTCAGCAAGCGATTTTACCCTAGACATCAACAATCCCGAAGAACCCAAGATCGTTTGTATGGGAAACAACCCGCAAAAACAACAAGTTTACGGCGCGGTCCTTTCCCTGTATATATCAAGGATCACCAAACTGGTCAATCAAAAAAATAAATTAAAATCGAGTCTGGTATTCGATGAGTTTCCCACTATCTATTTCAATGGGATGGACAATCTCATAGCAACTGCTAGAAGCAATAAGGTAGCCACCTGTCTGGGAGTCCAGGATTATAGCCAGCTAAGAAAGGACTATGGACGGGAACAAGCAGAGGTAATCATGAATACTGTGGGGAATTTTATCAGTGGGCAGGTTTTGGGAGATACAGCCAAACAACTTTCGGAGAGATTTGGCAAAATCATGCAAGATCGAAAAAGTGTTACCATTAACCGTAACGATACTTCCATCAATAAATCAAAACAATTGGATCAGGCAGTGCCTCCCTCCACGATCTCATCCCTTTCCTCCGGGGAATTCGTCGGAATGGTTGCCGATACCCCTGATATAAGGATAGAACTGAAGGCTTTTCACAATGAGATCATCAATGATCACAGTGCCCTGGAAAAAGAATCCAAAGAATATAGACCAATTCCAGCTGTGCGGGAAATTTCTATTCAGCTAGTGGAGGATAACTATAAAAATATTAAATTAGACATTGCAGAAATTCTGGAAACAGAATTGGATCGCATTTACAATACTCCTAAACTGAATCATTTATTGTTTGATCAAGACGAGGGTTAATATCCTTCTTATTTTTTCAATAAGTGGACGGGCCGGGGCAGCAAAATAAATACTATCCTATGGCGATTGATTATGAGAAATTAGCAATGACCAGTTTGATCCTCCATTTTTTATTGAGGATCACCTGTTTTGTCCTCGGTTTTTTGACCATTCGATTGGGCTATAAGCTCATACTGCAAGGGGCAAAAGGAGAGTTTAAGTTTTCCGGTTCCCTGGCGGGGTTAAAGTCCAAATTGGAAAGTATTTCACCTGGTTTATTGTTTGTGCTATTGGGGATTATATTGATTGGCTATGGTATGGGTGTAAAAAGGGAAGTGGTATTGGAAGAAAATACCCAATCCGGTCAAACGGAAATCCCGAATATCAACAATCTACTAAATGATAGTATATGAAATATTTAATGATTTTGCTTTTAACAAGTGTACTTTCCTTTCAGGGACATTCAACGGATTACAAAAAGGAATTTAATAAGGCCTTACGGGAAATCAAGAATGAAAACTATCAGTCTGCCCTACAGCTATTAAAATCAGCCGATAGCCTTAAACAACATTCCAAAATAGTGTTTTGGATGTCCTACGTTTATGCCCAGTTGGATCAGAAAGAACTCAGCCTGGCCTATGCCCGACTTTCCCTGGAATATGAGCCTGAACTCAATGAAGAATATGAGTTTAAGGCCAACCAATTGATAAACTGGGGCAATAGTTCACGGGATTCCCGTGTGAGCGGGCGATTTCCTGCCAGTGACGACCCGCCCTATTTTGAAGTAACAAATGAAGATAAATTGTGAGATATTCACGGGAAGTGAAAAAAGGATCTGATTTACTGCTTCTTGATATTATAAATATAATATCATAAGTTGTAATATGTTTACTTTCAATCACCTAACTCTTTACACTTGCTTTTCATAAAGAAGAAAAGTTGCTTATCATTTATGCCCCTGGATAGAACTAACCATAATGCCCCAAAATATTCCCTGACGCATCGAAAATCGTTTGACAGGATTTTTCAAGAATTCTACCCCGGTTTATGCTTTTATGCTCAAAAGATATTACAAAGCAAGAGCGATGCAGAGGATGTAGTGGAAAGCCTTTTTGTAAAGCTATGGCAAAAGAAGATGGAGTTTTCTTCCAAAGATCATCTTCGATCATTTCTATACAAATCCACAAAAAATGCCTGCCTGGACTTTATTAAAACTGCAACACATAAAGCGGAGCGAAATGGTCATTTTTTAGATAGTAGAGAGGATTTTACCCAGAGCCATGTAACCAACATGATCCGCGCCGAAGTAGTCCGTGAGATCCATCAGGCTATTGAATCCCTCCCTACCCAATGCAGTACAGTCATTCGTAAATCATATATAGAAGGACTTTCTGTATCGGAAATTGCGGAGGAAATGTCCCTATCTGTTCAAACCGTCAAAAATCATAAGCTTAGGGGACTGGCCATGCTGCGCCGTAAGATCACCCCTGATCAGTTAATGATCCTGATGATTTACCCTTATGCCCACTTATTGGTGCACACCTTCGAATAATTTCTAATTTTTTTTATCCCCAATAGGTACTATTCCTTTTCCGCGTCGTGATAGTAGTAAAAGCAAGGAAAAATCGCGCAACGGAAGAATATGGAAAACGATCCTGCCCATATCGCAAGGGTAATCTACCTGCTTAAAAAACAAGCGGGGAACCAAAGACTTGAGTTATCCGAGCAAGTAGAACTCAGTAATTGGATAAATCAATCCCCGAAGAATAAGCAATTATTTGAGCAGTTACAAGATTCAACGCAACGGGACCAATGGCTGGATCAAATAAACGGGTACAATACTTCCCAGGCCCTGGAGCGTGTGCATAACCGGATTAACCGCCCATCATTTACAAGGGAACAAACTCCTGAATCTCAAACCAGGGTTTTGAGAAAAATGATACTATCCATCGCTGCTTCCCTAGTAATATTGCTGGGCATCGGGTATTTCTTCCGCTTTGAACTTCTAAGTATCCTGGCACCGGTTAAAATGGAAACGATGCTGACACATAAAATGGAGCGAAAGACTATAACATTACCAGATGGTACCCAGGTCTGGCTCAGCCCAAGAAGTATTTTGGAATATCCTGAGGAGTTCAGAGGCCCGGTAAGGGAGGTAAATTTAAAAGGAGAAGCCTTTTTCGAGGTGCAATCCGATAAACAGCATCCCTTTATTATCCATTCGGAACTGCTTGAAACCAAAGTCCTCGGTACATCCTTTAACCTGACTGCTTATGAAGGAGATAAAGAGGTAAGGGTCACCCTTCTGGAAGGGGTTGTATCGTTAAAAGTTGCTGGAGAAAAGAATAAATCGCCTACCATCCTTCATCCGAATGAACAAGCCGTTTTCGAAAAAGAAAACCGGTCTATTCGAAAAGAAGTGGTTACGAATGCCCGTAAGTACCTCTCCCGGCGCAACGGTATCTTCCGATATGAGGCGACCAGTCTGGATGAAGTGGTTCGGGATATGGCGCTTCAGTATGGTGTAAAAATTCAGTTGGACTCAAGCCTGACCAACCGGGAGTTTTATGGTACCATGAGTACTGAAGATGAACTTGTTGTCATGCTGGAAAAAATAGGTCTGGTCATGAATGCCGGGTGGTTTAAAATGAGTGAAAATACATATCGAATAAAACCCAAATAGACTAAGGAGGTTAACGGTAACTTTCTTCATATCGGTTTAACAAACCGCAGATCTATATAATCAAGAAAAGGCCATGGCTTTGCTGTGGTTGGATTCTCTCAAAGTAATTGGCTCCTGCCTGCCACTAAATCTATGTTTCACCTAAATCCAAATCAAACAATCTATTTCAGGCAGTTGGCGGGCGGGGCCATTTTATAGAAAAAACTCCCGCTTTTGAAAACCTTGGCCGGTAAGCAAAAGTGAGAGTATTTAATCAAATGCGGGCCTAAAAGCGAGCGTCTGGAAAACATTGCTTTAAGCCCTAACACTTAACAGGATAAAATTATGAAAAAAACTCTACTTCTCCATGCAGAAAAGGGTGGGTGCGGGTCATTATATTCCCTAAGCACGCTTTCCTATCTGCATCGAATACAATTCCTGGCCAGCTCTTTTGGCCGGAAGGTCATGCTTATTATGAAATGGTCTGTCTTTATTATCGGGATGATTTGTTATACCTCTTCCGCTCTAATAGCCGAAGAAGTCAAAGGGCAGTCCTTGCTGGAATCGAAGGTCACGATCCAGTTAAAGGAACAAACCTTAAAGTCGGCTTTGGACCAAATTTCTAAAGCCTCTGGTATCAGCTTTGTTTATAGCGGAAAGTTAGCCCGCTCCAAAGCAACCGTATCCCTGACAGCTGAAGGAATCCCATTGCGAAAGGTATTGGATGATATCCTAAAAGGCCTACCTTTTTCTTACCAGTCCCTGGGAAGTGAAATACTGTTTCAATATGACCCGGATCAAATAAAAGAATCCAATACCCTATTGGAAAAGGAGATAAAAGGCAAAATACTTACATCAAACGGACTGCCTATTGTTGGGGCTTCTATCCAAATCAAAGGCACTCACAAAGGTACTTTTACGGATAAAGAAGGAGCTTTTACCTTAACAGGAGTCCAAGAAGATGATGTTCTGGTCATTTCTATGATTGGGTTTGAGCGAAAGGAAATAGAATCATCAGATGTCGGTGGGGAAAGCCTGTCCATATCCCTCAAGGAAAGTATAGGGGAAATGGAAGCCTTTACTGTTTCTACAGGTTATGAAAGCATTCCTGAAGAGAGGGCTACCGGCTCATTTGAGCATGTGGACAACCAACTCTTAAACAGGCAGGTTTCTACTGATGTCATCGGACGTCTTAAGGCCATCGCTCCGAGTATTTTATTTGATGAAAGAGATGGGGAAACCCGGCTCACTATACGTGGACGGTCCACGATTTTTGGTGATGATAGTCCTTTGATTATTTTGGACAATTTCCCTTATGAAGGAGACCTGGACAATATAAACCCTAATGACATTGAAAGCATTTCCGTTTTAAAAGATGCTGCCGCTGCATCTATTTGGGGAGTCAGGGCGGGAAACGGAGTAATAGTCATTACCACCAAACAAGGAAAAAACAATCTTCCTCCCAGCCTGGAATTCAATTCCAACCTGACTATTGGGGAAAAACCTGATTTGTTTTACAGGCCGCAAATGTCTTCGTCCGACTTTATAGACGTGGAAACTTTTCTCTTTGAAAAGGGCTATTATGATGCAGACTTGACCAACTCGGAAACCTATCCGATGATCACGCCTGTCGTTGAAATATTGGAAAAGGGAAGACAAGGGGAAATAAGTCCGGAAGAAGCTGTACGCAGTATAGATAATCTTCGGGATGTGGATATAAGAAATGATTACCTTAAACATTTTTATAGGCCTTCGACCAAGCAACAATACGCTTTAAACCTAAAAGGAGGGAATGAAAATTACAGGTATTTCTTCTCCGCAGGATATGATAAAAACTTATTAGAGGAAAAGGGCAATGATTATGAGAGGATATCCCTGCGAAGTAGCCAGACCTTCACACCATTTAAGGACTTCGATATAACCGGGTCCATTACGTATACCCGAAGCATGCGTAATGATAACAATACCTTAAATGATGCACGACAAAACATCGAATATCCTTATGCAAAGCTAGCAGATTCAGAGGGGCTTCCCTTAAGTGTGCTTCGGGATTACAGGTCTTCCTTCATCAAAAACAGCCTTCAGGAAGGTTTTTTAAATTGGAGTTACTATCCCCTGGATGAGATAAACTTAACTTCGAAAAAATCAAGCCTGGAGAATATTCGCGCCAGTACTTCCGTGGCATGGAAGATCACAAAACATTTTAAGATAAAAGGGCAATACCTTTTTGAAAACCAAGGGGTAGTGAATGAAACTTTGAGAGGCCAAGACTCATACTATGTAAGAAATCTTGTTAATAATTTCTCCGAGCCCACCGGGGACGGGGTTAACCGCAATCTCCCCTTAGGAGACATTTTATATTTTTCCCAAAACTCCATACTGTCCCACAATGGAAGGTTTCAAGGGGAATACAATTATTTTGAAGGGGACCATTTTATAACAGCTCTTGCTGGGGTTGAGGCCAGACAAGTAGATGGAGCAGGTTATGGCAATGTATATTATGGCTACGACCGACAGTTAGGGACATCAGCCAATATAGACCACGTTGGATATTATCGATTATATCCTTCCGGAAATTATACGAATATAAGTGATGAGACTACTATACAAGGCACGAGCGATCGTTTCCGGTCCTACTTTTCCAATATCGCCTATACTTATAAAGACAGGTATACTTTTTCTGCCAGCGGGAGGATAGACCAATCCAACCTATTTGGGGTTAATTCCAATCAAAGGTCTGTCCCCTTATGGTCGGTAGGAAGTAAGTGGGATGTCAACAAGGAAGGCTTTTACAATCTGGACTGGCTTTCCCAATTAACCTTACGTGCAACTTACGGGTATAGCGGCAATATTGATAATTCGGTGACCGCCTATACCACCGCAAACTTCACCACGGCAACATACACTTTTCGGCAAAGCGCTTTTATTGTCAACCCTCCCAACCCCAATTTGCGATGGGAAAAATCAGGCATGCTCAATTTGGGCTTGGACTTTAAAGCCCTTGAAGGCCGGATATGGGGCTCTTTTGAGTATTTTAAAAGAAATGCTACAGATATCATCGGTCAGGCACCTTTAAATCCTACCGTGGGTTTATTGTCCTATCGCGGAAATGTCGCAGATATGTCCGGGAAAGGGTGGGACCTGGTATTAAACTCCACAAATATCAACTCCAGGATTAATTGGCAAACACAATTCCAGTTGAGCCATGCCACGGACAAAGTGACCAATTACGAGGTAAAGGCCACAACTATCTCCAATTTATTTACAGACGCAAGCATTAGCCGTGCCCCTGTATATGTCCAGCCCATAGAAGGGCGCCCACTGTTTGGAATTTATAGTTATCCATGGGCAGGGCTAAACCCTGAGACCGGAGCCCCCCAAGGCTACCTTAATGGAAAGGTAAGCACAGATTACAGCTCCATTTTCTTATTAGAAAATACCCCCATAGAAGATCTTGTGTACCATGGTCCGGCCATGCCCACATTATTCGGTGCCTTGCGCAATACTTTTGAATACAGGGGATGGGCTTTTTCTTTTAACATTGCCTGCCGGTTCGGTTATTATTTCCGAAGGAGCTCAATAAATTATTCCAGTTTGTTCCAGAACCGGACAGGGCATAAAGACTACGCCACAAGATGGAAAGAACCCGGGGATGAAATGCATACGAATGTTCCCTCCCTTATTTACCCAGCTAGTACAAACAGGGATTTGTTTTATGGTCGATCTGAGGTTTTGGTAGAAAAGGGTGATCATATAAGGCTTCAGGACATAAACCTTTCCTACCATTTTAAAGAACTCCCGTCGCGGTGGAAAATACAAGGGGCCAAGATATATATCTATGCCAATAATCTGGGGCTATTGTGGACTGCAAATGAGCACGGGATTGACCCCGACTTCCCCCAAATACCCCTGCCAAGGACTATTTCTTTCGGTATTAATGCTTCCTTTTAAAACAACAGCTATGAAAAAATTGATATCTACTTTATTCATCATATTTATCTTTTTTTCCTGCCAAGATGATTGGTTGGAAGAAAAAAGAAGTTTGTCCCTGGTAGTACCTTCCACCCTCAAGGACATGAGGCTTTTACTGAACAACTCGTTTCTGTTTACCAATGACGGGCTAAGTTTCTGTGATATAAGTGCTGACGATTATTATATAACAGATGAAGTATTTGCAGCTGCCCCCACAGCTATACAAAGAAACCTTTATCTATGGGAAAAAGATATTTATCAGGGCCGGACAGACATTGAGGATTGGAATACTGCTTATGAACAGATATTTACGGCAAATGTCATCCTGGATGGGCTTGCAAGAATTAATCCTTCGGAAAGTCAACAAAATGAATATAACAGTATTAAAGGAGGGGCCCTATTTTTCCGTGGGAAAGCCATGTTTTGCCTGGCACAGGAATTTGCAGGTGCCTATATACCTGAAAAAGCAAATTCACAACCAGGTATTCCAATTCGACTATCTCCTGACATTGATGCTCCCGTTAGCCGAAGCACCTTGCAACAAACCTATGATCAAATAGTCTCAGACTTGTCTATTGCAACAGACCTACTAGGGGATATCCCGGAGAGCAAAACAGATGCTTCCAAACCCGCCGCTTTAGGGTGGTTGGCTCGGTCTTTCTTAAGTATGGGGAATTATGATAAAGCCCTGGAATGTACGGAGAGATACCTCGATATAACTAACCTGTTAATGGATTATAATGACCTGGATCAAGAACGAAGGTATCCCTTTTCTTTATTTAATGACGAAGTGATAAGCCATAGCGTGGTTACAAGTATCTATCAGATTGGGTTCAGGCCCAGGGCACTTGTTAAAGAGCAAATTTTTGAATCCTACAAGGAAGGGGATCTCCGGAAAGATTTGTTTTTTATTATAAATGAGGACGGAACTGTAGGTTTTCGAGGACATTACACGGGCCAAAACAGGTATTTTACTGGAATAGCCACCGATGAAATGTACTTGATCAAATCCGAATGTCAAATTCGAACAGGAAATGTTCAGGATGGACTTAAGTCCTTAAACACTTTATTAAAAACACGATATGTTACTGGTCAATACGAAAACAAAGAAAATTTGAGCCAGAAGGAAGCATTGGATTTTGTTTTGCGTGAAAGGCGAAAAGAACTCTTGTTTAGAGGGCTACGGTGGATGGATTTAAGACGGTTAAACCTTGACCCGGAATATGCAGTTACCCTGACGCGTGAAATAGAAGGGATGATCTATAAGTTAGAGCCGGGTGACAAACGATATGTATTCCCTATCCCCGAAAATGTGATTGCATCTTCCGGGATGGAACAAAACCCTCGTTAGATATCACATAAGTGCCGCTGCAAAGGATGCAGCGGCACTTTTTAGGTATTATAACCTTTCTCCATTTACAATAGAGGTTGGCTCACCTACGGGTTGCCCATCGTCCAAATTGAACAATCCGGCACATTCCTCGGCACCATCTCCGCAATTGGGACCGCCAGGAGCGGGATCTCCTGGTTCTCCATTTTCGAGGTAGTACCAAGCCTGGGACTGAGAAGATTCTGCTACTGCAAATGCAACAGAACCCGTAATGCCCAAAACAAACGCAAGGGCCGTTAAACTGAATTTGATCTTTTTCATAACATTTAAGTTTAAAAAATAGAGCTTACTCTGTCTCTGAGGTTTTCAGCTTCCCCTCATCTTGCAAGAATTTCTTATTATGCAGTCTTGCACCTATAATTCCTATACCAACAAAAAATAAGTTCAAATAGAGATGCTCTGTCCATCCCATATTAACAGACAACCCGCCACATGTACACGGAATCGTTTCACTAAAAAGCAGTACACTAATGATGTATATACTAATAGAAAGCATCAATATTATAGAACCCATCAATCCCATAAATCGGGTTCGTTTAAATACCAATAGGGTTGCCAACATTATTTCTGTTATGGGAAGGGCAAGGGCAATAAAAAATCCCATTTTTGAGATAAATGGGAATCGACCGAGTTGGGTACTAAAAACATCATAACTTCCCAACTTTGTTATGGCCGCATATGACCATAACAGAATAAACATGGCGGATATGATGTCAATGATTTTTTGCATGTTTCATAAACTTTGGAGCTAATTTCCAAAGAAAAAACAACGTAAGAGTAGCCCAGTTAGCAGATAATCAGGTAGTCCAGCAGAAATCCCCTTTAAAACCGGAATGTTTCAAAAAGGGGATCTAGGATAAATCTTCCCAAATTACATTCACCTTCTTATTTCATTGAAATAACACTGTCTGGAATAAGGGGAAAATTCGGCCATTATTTCATCGATCCGGGAAGTCAGCTTAGTATAGGATGGATGTTGGACAACAGAAGGAAGATGGTTTTGAAAGGCCCATCTTCGAAAACCCAGGGTATATTTTCGGGCAGCTTTTCGTTTTTGATCCACGCCGTTTTCGAACAAACTAAAGCACTTTCCAAATTGATAAGCCAGGTCGGCGGTATACAATTCTCTATTGGGGTCAAAGTAAACATCAATTTCATTCATGATCACGTGCAGGTACGGACAGTAATGACTGTGTAAATAAAGGTTCAAACGAGGTTTACTTCTGTTGAAAAAGCGGGATAGATCCATTTGTCTATCAAAATTATCCTCCCATCCGTGCAATAGATACAGTTCAAAAGAAGGGTATAAGTTAATTGCGGTGCGGGGATCACCGATCATAAACAAACCAATAGTTAAAGCGGTCACTGCTGTGGACTCCCCGAAGGAGCATCCCCAACTGAAGATATTGGGGAAATTCGGTCTTAACTGATGTCCAAAATCAGGGATCAACTCTATTCCATCAACCCAAAGGCGCCTTTCAGGAACCTCACTTCTACCTTTAGGCCATTTCGTTTGGCCACTTATACGAAAAGATGTTTTTTCAGGATATCCATACTTTCTTTTTCGAATCATAACATAAAAAATTGGTAAATGCATAATTTATCGATTATAGAGGATGAAATCAACAAAAAGGTAGTCCAGTTCGATATTTTTCCTGTAGTCCAAACCTCGACCACAGGATTGAAAGAGTAGAAATTCTACTACATTTGCGATAATGAAAAATTTGAAAACTCAAGCTCCGGCAACAAAGAACTCATCTCCCCACTCTTAAACTATTTGGCTGGATGCTTGATAAAATCATCCGGATATGGTACCCGAATTTTTTCAACACTTAGAATTACATCGCAATAGAGCTTTTGCCTTACAAATCGAAGAATTTATCATTGACCTTATTCAGAAAGAGGTCCTAAAGGAAAACTTCCCTTTACCTTCCAGTAGAAAACTGGCCTTTTATCTATCCGTACACCGCAAAACAGTGATCAAAGCCTATGATAGGCTGACAGCAAAAGGCTATGTTTATACTATCGAAAGAGTGGGCTTTTATGTAAACCGAAGTCGTCCCGCTCCTAGAGGTTTTAAGCCGTATGAAAGCAAAATAAACTTAAGTGAAGATTACCCGGATATATCATTAAGTCCAATTTCAGAGCTCGGAAGGGCCTATCGCAGATATTTTTGGAAAGCCCGAAACTATGATCATCATTTGGTACAGTCTACAGGATATCCTCCTTTTCGCGATACCATGCATACCTATTTAGTTCACAACCGGGGAATTAACTGTACGTATGAAGAGTTCTGTGTCTTTTACGGTTATTACACCTTATTGTTGATGACGGTGTTTTCCTTTCTCCGAAAAGAAGGGGCCATTGTGATGGAAGAGCCGGCTGATCCCAATATCCGGAATGTCCTTCGCAGTATGGGATTGAAATTTATTACAGTCAGGGTGGGGCATCAGGGAATTAATACAACGGAACTGGAAGCGATATGCCAAAAACACCAGATAGGAGCGCTAATACTGAGCCCAAGAAATCAATACCCCACCACCGCGGTACTCTCATTTGGGAGACGGGAGAAGGTTGTTTGGCTTTCCCGGAAATACGGCTTTACGATTATTGAAAAGGACTTTGAACACGAGTTCATATATAACAAAGAAGTACCGGGAACTCTAAAAGGAGAATTTCCTAATGATAACATTATATACATCTCTCCATTGAGTAAAATGATCCCCTCACTTCACCTTACGGTACTCCTTATAGCCCCCCGGCATTTTATTTATAGCATTAGAAAACTCTTGTATTCCCAACGAAATGTTATACTGGAACAGTCCTTAAATGAGTTGATTAGGGAAGGGGTGATCAATCTCTTTTCCAAAAAGCTCAATAAGATATACAAAAAGAGAAGAGACCATATTCATCAGTTCTTAAAAAGGCAGAGTGGTATTTTTCATCACCCTCCTCAAACAGGGCTGGCATTTTGGATCGAATTTTCCAGGCCACTGGCCATCGAACAAGTCCGAAACCGCTTAAAAAAAGAGGGGTATTACCTCCAAAACCCAGCCCATTATTTTGCAGGAGAACATCCTAATAATGCCATACGAATAGGGTTTGGGAAAAGCCTTCCCGAGCATTTTGAAAAGATATGGGGTATATTCCGCTAAAGGTATTCAATAAGTTTAATCACTAAACTTATTGATTTACATTATAGTGCGCCTAAAACATAGATTTAGTAAGGGGTTTCATAAAATTTAAGTAAAAATATCAAAATAAAATTTGGTAGTTACGGCATTTTATTTAAGTTAGCCGAAGTTTTTATAGAAAGAAGGGATTCTTTAGAATAGAACAACTTGCTAGGTTTTACCTGACAATTTTTATTATCGATAAAGTTTAGTTTTTAGGTAAATGCCTCTTTTCGCCCGAAGAGCAGAGGGATGACGTTTCGCATAGACGGGCTAAATACATACTCACACATCACAGGAGAGATAATATATGGGAAGCACACTGTAACAGTAGTTTCCCAAAGGAGGTTTTTTGTTTTTTTTAATCGGCCTTATGGACCGAAAAATATATGTGAAATAGAGTATACATTTTTTAAACAACCATCGTATGACCCGATCTTATGCAACCTATCGTAAAGGCCTGATTTACTTATTTTGTTTAGTGTGTTTTTATTCATTTTCAGGGAACTCCCAGATATTAGAAAAACAAAGAGAGTATGTTCGCCTGCAAGCCGTTAAAGATACCGTTTCGCCCCTATTGCATTATGTGGGAAACTACGCCGTACTGGATACCGATACACCGGAAGTAGCCAATGGGCTGACCCGGATTGCATCGGAGCAGAGCGGGACTTTATTTTTAGTAGTACGCCCAAACACCGATGACAGCCTGTCTGCGGAGTGCCTTTTAAGAGTTGGCCCGGTACGTCTTTTCCGGGACCGTGTGGAGGTGGATGGCCTGGAAGTATCCATCCCGCCGATCGGTAGAAAACCGGCGATGGTAAAAGTGAAATACCAGGGGAGAGTAGGCCCATGGTACCGACGACCCAAAGTAAAGATCAGCGATGAGATCGAATTGGCAGAGGTGATCTATTATAAGGATATACTCCGGCGCAAGGAAGTCCGGGTAGTAGAGTCCTTCCTGGCGATGAAGTACTCCATTAATATTACGGAAAATAAAGAAAAGGAGTGGCGCTATTACGCCGATATCAAGGATGAGAAAGTATGGTCACCCGCTTCGGATGGAATGTACGATAAAGAAGTACTCGCGCTGGGGCGTTTGGACCGGGCCGGTTTTTATCAAAGCCAGACCTTTAGTTCGGATTCGCGGAGCATTCGCCTGAGTCTGGATACCATTTCTGTCCTGGGAGCTATGCCGGAAAGAGATATCCGGGACGGTTCGCTCTTGATCTTGTCCCAAAGAAAAAACGACAACCAACAAAGCAATAGCGGGGAATGCGGTAGCTCGCGTTTTGTCCATCCCTGGAAACTCAAATTTGTCAATTGGGATTCCCCGGCCGAATATCTTCACCTGAAAATAGACACCAGCCTTGAAAAAACCCAGGGTGCCCAGATCACAAACGGAAAGGATCGTTTCCCGATTGTGATGCACGTAAGGAATGAGACTACCTATATTCAAATTCCCATCCCCCCGGACTCTATACGAAATCATGACTTTTACCTCGAATGGGATCAAAGGGAAGAGGAGCAAGACTGCCCGGCCCTTGTGGAAGTAGAAAAACAAGAATGTATCGATGGACGCAACCGACTTGCGATCGAAGTAAACCCGGAAGTGCTGCCTTGCCGAATGACCCTCACCCACCGGGAGAGCCAGCGCTCATGGAGCAGTATGCTGAAAACAAGCTCCGGGCAACTGGACAATATCGGTAGAGGCCAGTACCAGTTAGTGATTGAGCAAGTCGATAAGGGTATTTTAAAAGATGAGGTCTTCTTTTTTGAGAGTTGCATCGAGGATACCGATAGCTTAGGCCAGGATTCAACGTTGATGGCCGGTATAAGTGGAAGTAATAATCCCAATGCCGGAGAAGGATGGTTGTTTACCGACCTGAATGCCCCCAACGGAAATGATAGCAATGAAAACGAAGAAGCCAACGGAGATAATGGTTTTCCCGCCGATGGCCCCTTCGGTTCCCACACCACGGGAGTGACGGCCTATCCCAACCCCGGGGCGAGGGATAAGAAAGTCCGCTTTCAGTTTTTTAACCTCGACGAGCAAAACTTTAGGGTATTGATCTTCGACGGTCATGGAAAACTATTGGAAGATGGCCGTTTTACCCCTCATACAGGAAAGCGCCAATACAAACATACCTTCCGGGTAGACGGCTCGTACATTGTCAAGTTCCTGTCTGAAGACTACACCTTCACCCAGAACATCCGCATTAAATCAAACCTCTAAAACGACCCCTATCATGAACAATAAAGATATTATAACAAAAATCGCGTCCTTTTTATTGATATTCTTCTTTTTGGGGAATGATTTGGTCGCCAGCGTAAGGGCTGTAATACATTTTCCGACTGAGAAAACAAGTCCTGTAAGAATAACCAAAGTTCCTGAAAGAAATCGAGTAACAAAAAATCCCAAAGCTTCGCCTAATCGTTACAATAAGGAAAATGCAGTAAAAAGAAGCTCCGGTGCTTCCCGTTTAATTTTTAATGCACAAGAAGCCGAAGCTTACCTCGGTAAACACGAAAAAGATCCGATGGGACTTCCCGTGAATGATTTCTTTGCCATAGAAGTTGACAAAGATATAAGGGAATATTCGTACGCATATCTCGAATACCAAATCCGGGGGTTGGAAGATGGGCTGAGTATACCCAAGTCGGTCAACAATGAACCCGTGTATACTGGATCACCGGTAAAGCCGGGTACGGAATGGCAAACTATTCGTCAAAAACTGGATCGCACGGAGATTAAACAGGGGGTCAATCAAGTGCGATTTAGCCTGTCCCGTTTTTATAAGTTCCCGGTAACGATTAAAAATGTGCGCCTCCAACTTTCAAATGAGACAATGAAAGCGGGAGATATGCTGAAAGAAGAAAGGATTCAGGCGAAGGAGGAAGACTTTAAGGTAATGGAAGGAAAGGAAGGGCATGTCTTTAAATTAAGGGATGTGGACATGCCATCGATTCCCGACGGTATACGCAATGTGAGCCGCAATGCCTGGGGATATTTTTATCAATCCCAAAGCGAAAAGACTGTAAAGGTTTCCATTGGGGTAAATAAAGAAATACTGGCTTCTGGGAAGAGCCTTGCTGAGGTTCAGATTTTTTATTTTAATAAAAAAGATCGTGTCTGGAAACCTGCACACGTAGAGCACGTGGATATGGCCAAAACGAACCTGGAGGGGAGTGTTCCTTCCAATACCAATTATTTTGCCGGTTTGATTACAGCTCCGGAAATGCCGGAAGCCAAGGCACATGTCCCCACTGCCATGTCCGATATTAAGGCTGCTAATCCAGCTGCCGGTATGAACATCATACAGCCTCCTTCCATCAGCAATACCGGCGAGGCAGGTATTCAGTATCCATTGGAAATCCCGGAGGGACGTAATGGGATGGCCCCAAACCTAAATCTAACCTATAGCAGCGATGCCGGCACAGGATGGATGGGAATGGGATGGAATATTAGTATTCCGAGTGTAAGTATAGACTCGCGATGGGGAGTGCCTACTTTTCCCACTAAGCAAGCTGAAGTTTATATGTTAAACGGTAATTCGCTGGTGGAAGAGGGAGGATACAAAGGAAACCGGAACCCTACAACCCGTACCGGTGGCGATGTCCGTTTTTTTGAGCATGTACAGAGTTCATATAAGGAAATTGTGCGTAAGGGGGGCAGTACTTCCGATTACCGGTGGATAGAGACAACCGCCAATCATACTACTTTTTACTATGGTACAACAGACGGATCAACTGTAGCCGAAGATGCCGTGCTGCGAAATAGCTCAAATGCTTCCGGAGATATTGTCCGCTGGTACTTAAAGAAAGTAAAAGACAAATGGGGGAATTTTATGACCTATTCCTATTCTGATATCAGCGGGTCCGGCGGTATAAAAAATGGTGCCAGGGGCAAGGTTTTATCTAGCATACAATATACTTCCCATGAGTCTACCAGTGGAAGGTATAGTATAGAATTTGACCTGGCTTCGGGCACGCGTAGAGATGGAAAAGTAACCATGAACCTTGGATTTCCGGAACTGGATGACCGTTTATTGGAGCAAATCCGCGTGATGTATGACAGTGAAGAGGTCAAGCGGTTTGAGTTCAATTACAAGAATGATGATACTACAATGTTTAAAACCCTTTTGACATCGGTAGAAGAGTATCGAAAAGGGAGTTTGTTTTATGACCACAATTTTAAATATTATGAAGGTACCCTCGAATACAGCGGTGCAGAAACAATTAACCTATCGTATTTTAATAATAGTCTGCTGGGGGATATTCCTTCTGAAGTGTCCTCATTGACCGCCCCCTTAAGCACGCAGGCCTATCCTTCGCCCATCAGTACCACTACTACACTGGGATGGGGTACCAATGGATCTATAGGAGTTGGTGTAGCGCCGTTAACAGATGTGCCGAATAAAGCGTTTACATTTTCCGGGCGATTGGGATATTCCCAAACCTTTAATAAAGACCAGTATACCCTTAGTGATGTTAATGGGGATGGGTTACCGGACCTTATATACAATCATCAGGGGAAAACCCGCTTTCTTCCTTTGCAGCGAAATGGTTCCGGGGGATTGCAGTTTGGAAATTATAAAACCGTAAACTATGGAGGGCGTTTGAAACGTTCGGGCGGAAGTAGCTTTACTTATGGTTTCGATTTCGCTTTGCCGCTTAATATTTTTTATTTCGGAATGAACTGGAACCGGACAAAATCGTCTACCTCCACCTATCTTACAGACTATAATGCCGATGGTATTTCAGATGTGGTAAGCGGTCGAAGCGGGGAGAATGGAGTTGTGCACTTTGGTAGAGTAGATGCCAATGGAGATATCAAATATTCTGTCAGTAGCATTTCTACTCCCAATGTGGTTAAGCAAGGTGTGGCCGTGGCCCAAAGCGAAGATACAGACGAGGTTCTCAAAGACCTTGAAATTGTTAGGGTATGGGAGGCTCCCTTTGATGGGGAAATTGAAATCAATGGTTGGGCAGAACTTTTACGGGAGTCCGAAGATGAGGTATCAGTAGGGGTTCAACAAAACAATTCCTTTCTAATACCGATGAGGTCATTATATCCAACGGTACCCGAGGAAATAACAGAAGTAACACAGGTAGACCGTGGCGATCTTCTGATGTTCCGGGTAAGGGCCAATGAAAATGGCTATGATGACCTGGTAGAATGGAACCCGGAAGTAGAATACATTGACCTGGCCGAAGGGGACCTCTCAAAAACCGATCCCAATGGCATCGACTATCTCAATTCCACTTACGAAGATGGATTTTTATTATCGGCTGGCGAAGGGGTATCTTTCAGAGGGGATGAATTAGCTAGCGTTAATTGGCCACCTTTTTCTGCGGGTCCTTTTACTGATGATGTAATCCTGCGGGTCTATGCGAGGATTAGTGATCCTACCAACAATAGCCTGGTTGATGAGTATGTATACAAAATGAAAATAGCGGCGGGCAATACCCGAAATCCTATCCCGTCACAATTTGTAGATTATTTTGGTAGTGAAGAGATTTTGGATCTATCCAATATTCCGGGTTTTGAACCACATTACGTCTGTGATCTCTCTTTTGAAATTTTTAGCCATTCCAACGTAAAATGGAAGGAAATTTCCTGGAGGCCGCAAATCACAATCACTTCGGGTGACTGCAATATGGAGAAACATTTCTACCCGGTAGTATACTATAAAAACTGGAATAAGGTAGAGAAAATGGATGCCCCCTTGCTGGTTGAAGGACCAAATACATATATGACCTCTCCTTCAATAGATGAGAGTATTATAGAAAGCTTATTTGATGATGAGAATGCACCGGATTCCTATAAGCTTTACTTCGTAACCAAGCAAAAAGGGGTAGCTTCAGTTTCTCCACAAGATGGGCTGGGCACCAAGATCATGATCCTGTTGACCCCTGGCGACGGCATCCAATATTTTCACGTTCCGGAATGGGGTGACGAGCCGGGGGAAGAAATACCCCCCGGAGAAATAACAGAAAACAACGATTTTACCGTTGGATCAGAAGATAATGAGGTCTATGCGGAATTTTATACCGATAGCAAGGAAGTAGCACAGCTACTGCGGGAAACAGCAAGTGTAAATTTGTATAGTAGTGGAGGGCCTATTGTCGAAGAGGCAGAAGAGTTCAATATCTATTACCGTGACCATAATGTCCTTCAAGACTACTTTCTACATTGGGGACAATTTTGTTGGAGCGACTCTGTAGCTGATCCCATTCTCACTTCCGAGTTATATATCCCGGCACAGGATGTTGCTGAAAATAACGACTACAGTGATGAATCGACTCCCGATACCTCGACGATGAGTAGCCTTAAAGATGACATGAACCCTATGGACTGGCAGTTTTTTCCCTTATCGGCAAAGCGCGGGGAAAATCAAGGTCAGTTAAGAGATTATATTAAAAGTTATTCCCTATCACCTAACCCGGAATACCTGGATCGTTGGATTGCCTTGGGCACTCACGTGGGAACGTATTCCCATATGGGAATAACCGCACCGGGAAAACTTGGCGAAGAAGAACCTCTTGGAGATCCGGAATCCCCTTCGGTACCGGACCCCACTTATGGGGCTTCTACAGCCTTGCCCCTAAGCAGGGGATTATCTTTAGGAATGAGTTGGGGAAGCGGCCCGGTAGTGGACTCCAAGACATTTACCTCTTCCAATTATGGGAATTGGAGCTTGAGTTCTGCCATGGACATCAACGGGGATGGATACCCGGACATATTGAGGTCAGAATCTGCTCTACGAGCACAGGTAACAGATGCCCTGGGCGGCTACGGATCAGAATATAGCTATGACCCGGACAAAAGCCTTGGTTATTCTCTCTCCGATAACCTGGGGCGGAGCATATCGGGGAAATTTTTAAATGAAGACCCCCGTTTTCAGGATGTGGGAAATAGTGCGTCCGGAAATTTTGGGCAGGATTATACCAAGGTGGAATGGCAGGACATGAACGGAGATGGATTGGCGGACCGGATCAGTAGTGGAAACAGCGGAACAGATGTAGAACTCAATACCGGAAAAGGGTTGAAGTCTCCTGTCGATATCGGAACATCCAATCATAACCAATCCTCTAACCTGGCATTTAGCCTGGGGGCCTCTTATAGCAACATGGATAACGGGTTTGAAAGTACCGGCATGAGTTTTAGCGGGGGGATAGGTTTGAGTAGATCCGGGGGAAAGTCGAAGAGACTTTTAATTGACCTCAATGGGGATGGACTGCCTGACCAGGTATCTGTTTCAGGGGGGAATGTTTCCGTGTCCTTAAATACGGGTACAGGGTTTGAAACCTATACCGAAGCTTCTATTGATGAACTGGATAATTTAAACAGATCGGATGCCTTGGGTATTTCCGCAAATGTTGCAGGCACATACTCCTTCTATGTAATGTTTTTTTTACTGGCCGTACTGAAAGTATCAATTTCAGGTGGGGTGCAGGGAAATTTTGCGATCAATAAACTTAGTTCTTCCCTGCGTGATATGAACGGGGATGGTGTCCTGGATTTTATCGAAACCGACAATAAGGGAAATCTCAAAATTTACAAGAGTAAGCTGGGCAAGCAAAATCTGCTCAAGGAAGTGACCAATCCGCTCGGTGGTGGCTTTGTTATCGACTATGGGCAGGAAGGCAATAAATACGGAGATTACCCAACACGGATACAGACCCATGATACTCCAGAACGGGACCGAATGATCTGGGATATGCCCAATAGTAAATGGGTCATGCGCCAAGTGGATGTATTTGATGGCCTGGATATTCAAAATGGAAGTGGTGAAGATGTCGATGGAACCGATACGCTTCACTACTATTTTGCCTATGACGGAGGAGTGAAAAGCCGAAGGGAAAGGTCGTTCTTGGGATTTACGCGTACGGAAACCCGATATGAGGCCAATCGAGAGGAACCGATCCAGGATCACCCCAAGATTTACATAACGGAAGTAACGGATTATCCTAAACCTTTAAAAAATGATCCAGGCTATCGCAAACGTTTTGAGTATATGCAAGGCATAACCGAAGATCACTACACCTTATATCACAAAGAAGTTTTGGAACAAGTAGACATACAGGGCGGTGGTTATCAATGGGTGTATAACCACTATATAAAGCTCATGGAGCACCGGGAGAACCGTTATGTCTATAAGGAAGTAGATCAAAATACAGGACTGGCCACTTCCAATGTCGTGGACTGGAACGCCATTGGGGAAACCCAAACCGTATTCCCGGCCTTAAGTGTGATCAAGAAAATATCCGTGCCCCAGGTTGAAGACTCCACGACCTTCTTTACCACAAAAGATACCATAAACTATGACTCCTATTTTAACGTGAAGCGGTATATGCAGGAAGCCAGTGACCCCACCACCGGTATGGGTGATAGCATAGAGCTCGAGCCGATGATCGTTACTTCTTATGAATATGATACCCTGGAGTTCTTTTTCTCAGATATCACTAATGGCAACAGTCCTTTTGATGCAGGCTCGATAGATCCGGAAACGGGCATGGTTTGTCACACGATTTCCAATTCGGGCTTTGATCCCATAGATTATTGTGTCCCGGGTCATTTCGATTCTAATTTTATCTATAATATTAAAAACAATCCGTGCTATGATAGCAGTGGTTTATATACGGAGGCCACGCAATTTGAAATTGTTTTTCGAAAGGAAGTTTCCGATACCATACACCGGAAAAGGGCCAGGTACAATACCACCTATCACGGCGCCCTGATTGCCGTTATGGAATACTATAACCCGACTATGGCGCGCAATCAAACCAATATGCTGAAATGGCACAAGGTGTATTTTGGCAGTACCGATGATGATAGCCTTCGCAGGTATGTAAAAGTAGAAGCCCTTCAGGATCAAAAGGCACCGTCCCTTATATGGAATTATTTAAACGACGAGGATTATGCCGAAACGGATGTTACTTATGATGATAAAGGAAATGTTATCGAGGTAATTGGGCCGGTTAATGACGATGGTCAAAGACTTCGAGTTCAATATGACTATGACACGGAAGTGGAGCAATATGTAACACATATCAACAACCTTTCATATGGAGAAGAGCGCTGTATGATATATGATTATGAGACCGGTAACCTGATGGAAGAAAAGGATGTTAATGGGCATAGCATAGCCTACCGGTATGATGATAAATCCCGTCTGGTGTCTGTATTCGGCCCGAGGGAGTTTGAAGATCCTTCGTCGGCCCCCACAATGTCCTTTGCTTATTTTCCGGAAGGCACGGTCAGTGGAAATGGAGTCCCGGTGGCCTTTACCTACCACAATATGGATGTAGCGGAAGAACCTTCTGGAGAAGGGCAAGGTGACCTTGAGGGGGGATGTTCTGAACCGGCAGATCTGGACGGGCGTCCAGAGATTACCACGGCAATGCAAACCTCGACATTTATGGATGGTATGCAACGGGTCATACAAGTGAAAAAAGATGCCTCCCAGTCTGGTAATATAAAAAGAGAAGTTTCGGGTATGATCGCCTATGATTACCTGGGAAGGGAAGCTAAAAAAACAATATCCCATTTGGAGAACCATAGTGTGTCACCCGGGGTGATGGATTTCTCGCCCTCTTCCTTCCTGCTTTACAAGAAACGTTATGACTATGCCGGCAGGATAAAAGAACTGGTGGAATATAATGAAGACTACGATAGTGTAATGACGGGTTTTGCCTATGATTGGAGCACGGGGATTATTCAAGCAAATGAAAAGGACTTTTATACGGAGTCAAGTAAAGAAGGGTTTATTTCGAGAAAATATAAAGATGTTCGCGGAAATATTATAGGGACCTCCCTAAGTAGTGACGGATATGCTTTGGCAAAGATGTATTACGATCCCCTAAAGCAATTAAAAACAGTAAAAGACCCTATAGGAGAAATAACCACCTATGAATATGATAATTTTGGCCGCACCACCCAGGAAAGCCACCCTGACCGTGGAATTTCAGAATTTCAATATGATTTGGCGGGGAACCTTATCGAGGCCATTACTGCTGAAAACCCGGACGGCATAGTGATGAATTATGATTATCTTCGTTTAAAAGAGAAAATTATGCCTCCAGGCACAGGTTATACCGGCGATGTGAATAATGTTGAGTACACCTACGGTTCCCCCGGCGATGGGAAAAACGGTGCAGGCAGGATCGTAGAAATAATACAGGGTAATAACTTCAAAACGGAAGAATATAAATACGATGAACTGGGTAACCTAATTTGGGAATACACCAATATCGGGATACCCAATGCAGGGTTTAGGGAATATGAAATGAGTTACCGATACGATAGCTGGGGACGTATGCGTTGGATCAAGTACCCGGACAATGAACAGGTAGAATATGTCTATACCGATGCGGGTGAATTGGAGAGTTTTAGTCGTATAGCCGGTCCGGGAGGAACAGTAGATATTGTAAGCGAGGTTCAATATGACGGTTTTGGGAATATAGCAGAGATTCAATACGGAAACAATACCCATACCCAATTTACCTATAATGGGTTTACCCGCAGGTTACAATATTCCGAGCTGCATGACGCAGATGGAATGCCAATGTTGGACAAAGAATATGCCTATAGTGACCGGGGCAATGTGGAAAGTATTGACAATAGCTCCGGGGTATATCAAAGCCCATTAACCTCCAATGAATTGGGGGGAGGCTACAATTTTTCTTATACCTATGATGCTTTAAGTAGACTCTCAAATGCATCCGGGTCAGCTACTTTTACTGGCGATGCCAGTCATGAATATAATGTGGGTATGGAATATTACGCCGATGGAAGGATCCGTAAAAAACTACAGACCCATACGATTGATGAGGCCCCTACTAAGTATGATTATGATATGACCTACATATATAACGACGAGAACAAGCGGCACCAGATAGATTATATCAGTCAGGTTGTAGACGATCCATTCTTTGGGGAAACGACTTTTGAAAATGTTTATTCCTACAACGAAGAGGGTAGCGTAACCGGGGTCGAAATAAATTCTGAATTTGCCCTTTTTGAACCTCCCTATTATAAATGGGATGAAATGCAGCAACTCAATGCTTCGTTTAATCCATTATATGGTACGCAACACTATTTATATGACCAAAATAGAGAAAGGATACTAAAGGGAAATATGCGAGAGGTTGATGGAGAAACAAATGGAGAAGGTGGAGATCCTGAGTATGTGATGGACAGCTATACTTTTTATCTCAATCCATATTATGTAGTGACACATTATGATGAAACCACAGAGGGAAGCAAGCACTATTATATGGGCAGCCAAAGAGTCGCCAGCTCCATGATAAGCTATATTGTAACAGAAGCTATTTACGAAGGTACCCTTGAACCATCATTGGAAACGACTTCGGGTTCAATCAAGAACCTGGATGATATTTTATATGATGTGCAGGAGCAAGGACTGATGGAAGGGTTTACCGTTGAATCCATAGACTATAATGAATTCCTGGCGATTCCCATTCTACAGGAGGCCATACCCTTTGCCGGTGGACTTGAAGAAGAGATGGACGGATGTGAAGGGGATGAACAATGCTTGTGTGAACAAAGTATCTTTCATGCCCGCGAACAATATGGCATCGCTTGTGAACAAATACAGGTAATGTACTGGTACCACCCCGATTATTTGGGAAATACCGAGTGGGTAAGCAACCGTCCTGGTTACGGACATCAGTATTTTTGGTACAGTCCATGGGGAGAAGCTTTGCACGAAGATCATGACCGGGGGCAATTCGAAAGTCGTTACCTTTTCAATGCGAAGGAACAGGACATAGAGACGGATAATTACTATTATGGGATGCGCTATTACGACCCCCAAATCAGTATGTGGCTATCGGTCGACAGGCTGGCAGCCAAATACCCCGCCTGGACCCCATATAATTTCACAATGAATAACCCTGTTAATTTGATTGATCCGAATGGGGATAGTGTAAAGACTTCGCAAGAGGGGTATGATATAATAAATCAAGGATTAACATCCACTCTTGGGGAATCTCATCCCTTCGGTTACGATCAAGATAAGGGAGCTGTTACATTTGATCAAAATTTTGATAGGAGTAAATATAATAAGGATCAGTTGGATGTAATTGATAGATATTCCTCTTTAGTTATTTCTGAAAGTGACATGGTAAATGTCTCAGTTGTTAATTTTGAAGAGAATATTTCTGAAATCAACCAGAGTTTAGCCGATAGAGGAGCAGGTGGTGTTACTGTTCCATATTCAATAAAAAATTCGAAAACAGGAGAAAGAATAGGTACAGAGCAAAATGTTTACATAGCCAGAAACCCTCAGCGAAAAATTGGAACTGATCCTTTTGGTAATGCACGATATCAAGCAGAAAGGCCGTATTATCCAGGGTTAACAAGTATTCATGAAATAGGTGGACATGCTTACTTGCATGTTAAGCAACCCGGTGTTTCTAATCATAATCAATTGGTGGAGAGTTTTGAAAATAGAGTCAGAAATTTTTATATGTATAAAGGTGCGCCAATTAAGGGGTTTGCGAGAAAGCATTAATTTAAAGCAGATAGTAATGTTGAATTTAGTTAAAGTATTAATCATATTTTCTTTTGGTATTGTTTCTTGTAAAGATGGGTCGGATAATATGAAGAGTGATTTTCAAGGAAAATCTTTAGAAAATTTACAAAAGACCAAATTATTCAAAAACTTTATTTCTTTAAGAGAACTTAACTTAGGTGATGGCTATTATAGTTTTCTATATGAAGACACGGTGACAAATTCTCAGTTCATCCTTCTCTGTCAGGAGGAGACATATAAGACAGAAAAAGATCAAAAATTAATAGTGAAGGATTTACTTAAATTAAGTCAATTAAATGAGAATGAGTACGTAGATTTTGGGTCGATTGAGCAGGAAAGTAAAGAGTTATTTGTAATTGCTATTGAAGTAAATAAACAGGCCCTAGCATCGAAATCTCAAGGAATACGTAGAGCATGGATTTTTTCGCCTGAAGAAAACAAATTCAAAGAACTCGACGTAACGGGATTATATCGCTTGAATGAAGGGTATTATAAAAAATGAGCCTCCCAAATAAAAGGAAATCGGATAAATCTCAACTGCATGCGTACATAGTATTTCATGAACTAAAGCTTCAATTGTATTTAAAGGCTTCGTGAGTATTTTCAAATAAGCGTAAGGCAGCAGGGTATAAGTTTAATGCGAAGGAATTGGATGAGGAGACGGGATTGTACTACTACGGGGCGAGATATTACGACCCTCAAGGAAGTTTTTGGATGTCTGTAGATCCACTGGCTCATGAATATCCTACACTTTCTCCGTATGTTTTTGTAGCCAATAATCCCATTAATCTTATTGATCCGGACGGTCGTAAAATCTGGATAGTAGGTGAAGATGGTAGTAGGACTGAATATACACAAGGAATGAAGTATGAGGGAGAAGATAAATTTACCAGTAAAATGGTAGAGCAATTCAATAAAATGAATAAGACTGACAACGGAGACGTAGTGCTTAGTGAGTTGATTTCATCCGATGCAGATTATGACTATACCAACCAAAAATCTCAGGAAGGGACGGTAGGTTTTGCTGGAAATGAAAATGGTTCTAAAGGAGGAACAGCTTATTTGGGTAATTCAAATAATTTAGAGAATGTAGCACATGAATCTTTCCATGGCTATCAACAGGAAATGGGTCAGGGAGGTGCATCTATATACAATGAAGTTGAAGCTTACTTATTTGGTAAGTCAACTGCTATGCAATACTCATTTAATACTGGCGAAATGACAGGAGGGTCATCATCAGGATTAGGGCAGAATAACCAAGCAGGGAATAACTATGAAGGCGCATTTAAGAATTTGTTATGGTCTGGCGATTTTAATCAATCACAGTTTAATTCGACCGTTAAGAATTTCAAAAGTGGCGCACAGGCGAATGAATTAGGTATTTATAACTCTTATCCTATGAGAAGGAGTAATCAGAAGCAATCGATGATTAGATCATTCTATCCATTAATAAAATAGAGATATGAAACAGGTTAATCGCAAGATGTTAAGGTTAATGTATTTAATCTTGATATTGTGTTTTGGAAATAATATGGGTTGTGCTCAAAATCCTAATTCCAAAGATTTTTCTTTTAGTTTGAATGTGACCAAGGAAGATACGTTGGATTTAAGAGGTTTCTTTCTTCTAGAAGTAGATACATTAAATTCTAAAATCAAGATAAAAGATGTCAAAGTTGAAGGTTATAAAGTTTTCCGTGGGGATAGCTTATACTGCGAGGAATTGAATAGATCTACTACGAAAAGATGTGACGACGAAATCATATCTTACATGAGTCGTGTTATTGAAGGTATAAAGATGCGTTCAGAACTTATTGATAAAGATATTTTGAAGAGGGAGGGGGTGCGATACACACAATTCTATAGAGTAAGATTGACTCCTGATATATAACTTTGATGAATTGGAGAATTCTGTTGCGATTCATTGCGGTATTATATTAGAGTTCACATATAAACTTTTTAAAATGTATAGATTTCTAAACATATTATTTTTCTTAGTCTCGCTATTTTTAAGTAGTTATGCTTCTGTAGCACAGGTTCCGGAAGTAGATTGGGTGAAGACTTTTGGAGGTTCGGATTATGAAATGATTTGGGAGAGTAAGGTTGATTATCGAGGCAATACTGTTAATGTGGGTTTATTTAGTGATACAGTTGATTTTGATCCCGGTCCAGGGTCTAACATTCGGATTGTTCCTCCTGGTGTATCTCATATGTTTGTACAAAAATTGGACGCCAATGGTAATCTGTTATGGGTTAAAACGCTATCAAGTCCGGAGTTTGTAACAAGTAATAATGTCTCTATACAAAAAGATAACTCGATAGTCGTAAATGGTGTATTTGCTTACGATTCCATAGACTTTGATCCAAGCCCAAGTAATAGTTATTATTTGAAAGGTAGCTCGACTATGAATTCGTCATATATTTTAAAACTGGATGATCAGGGAAATTTCATCTGGGCTATAGTTCATAGTGGTTCCGTAATAATGAATAGCTTAATCTCAGATACACTAGATAATATTTATTCTATTGGCAATTTTAGTGATTCATTTGATGGCAACCCCGACCCATCTGTTTATACACCAATAACTCCTCACACACCTGGCAAATCTGATTTTTTTGTTCAAAAACTGAATAGTGCAGGGCGCCAGTTGTGGGGAAAAACCATCAAAGGCAGCAAAGATATAATCTCAAATGGGATTGCTTTAAATCAAAAACAAGAACTGATAATTGTCGGATCTTTTAAAGGGTCGGCCGATTTTAATCCCGGATCAGGAGTTTCTAATATAACCGCCGGTGGAAATAATTTCTCGGGCTTTATCTTACAACTTGACACGGCAGGAGCATATAAAGATGCTTTTGTTATAAATGCGGCTGCCAGCAGTTCTTGTAAGATTGTCGATATTGAAACAGATGATATCAATAATATATATTTAGCAGGGTCTTATAGAGGAAATGATGTGGATTTTGATCCTGGTCAAGACACTGCATCCTCTCCTGTTTATCAGGGTTGGTTTATAGAAAAACTTGATTCCAACGGGTCTTTGGAATGGGCACATCCTTATGGGAGTAACCTCTTACTTGAGCAGACCCGCTCATTGAGATTACTGTTAGATGACTATAAGAATGTTTATGTAGGGGGCTATTTTGATGATGGTGACCTTGAACTGGAGCCGGGAATTCCCGGTGGAAAAACCTTAAATCACAATGGTTCCAGGGATATATTCATTGCCAAACATGATTCGCATGGCAAGATAGAATGGGCACAGGGGTTTGGCAGCAACAGGAATGATCGGGCTTTAAGCATAAACAAGGATTCTGATGGTAGTATTTATTTAAGCGGCTATTATTCCGAGGCCATAAATTTTAACTTATATGATCCCAACGATATTACCTTAAACAGGGGAGGATATGATTGCTTCGTATTGAAATTCAAATCCTGTCCGACCCTACCCACAGAAGTTATATTAGACCCCAATACAGCTATTCTTACCTGGGACTATAAGGATGCATACTCGGCTTCTTATCATCTTAGTTGGTATAGTTGCGATGGTGATAGCCTAATTTCAGATGAAACAGATACCACATTTTCACCAACTCAAAACGGTAATTATGCCTTAATCATTGAGAAAGAGGGCTGCATAGATACTTCAGAATGTCTTTCTATTCAGAATGTAAGCCTGAAAGACGGAGCGCCTTTACAAGGCATAAAGTTGTTTCCAAATCCTACAGGTAATATTCTCCATGTAGCGGGTCTAAATGAGCCTGCTGCTAGTTTTATTGTAATGGATATATTGGGTCACAAGGTCTTGGAAACGTATAATCAGGACTTAATTGACCTAGGCGAACTGAAGTCCGGAACTTATTTTGTTCTGATCGAAGTCGATGGGTTGACTACAGTGAAAAAGGTCTTTAAAAACTAAATCATATTCTCCGTATCTTGAACTGAAGAATGCGAAATAAATTTCAACCATGTTAATTTTCTCCGAAAACACTACCAAAGAGAATTCTTGGAAGCTCCTTCTGTAGTCATTAGAAAAAATGAATTGATATTCTACAATTAAGGTGGAATTAAAATAAAACACAGTCGCAATGCATTTAAGAGGTAAAATTCTCCTTTTTTCAGGATTCATATTTATTTTAGGTTGTAAAAGTATGTCTTCGAACGAAGACCCGATGATTAGAGAGGCGAAATGGATAACTTATGCCCTAAACCATAACAAGAAAGCTATTGATGGAACAGATAAAGAGCCACCGCCCATTGACTTTATTGAGGCCTCTGCAGTAGAAACCTCTAAAAAAAATCTTTCGGAGGATACCGTAGAAGTACTTTTTTCATTTGCTTATAAGAGAACCTTTAACAAGGCAAATGGCAATTATTATCTAGCAAGGCCATATCATTGTCCAGGTGTTCTTATCATTAATAAAGAAGCTCTCTATCCAATTTGTGATATAGACTTTATGTGGAAGCAAGGCGAGGATTCAGTTCGAAACTTCATTAAACATGAAGAGCAGGAGTTTAAAAAGTACTTGAAGGCCTATGAAGGGGAAATGAATGACTGGCTTAAAGGAGAAGCCAAAAGGCGAGGGGTGATAGAATAACAAGAAACCCTGCCATAATACCGGTTCTCGGTAGTGTACCATCAGGAAGAAATAAGTACTGAGGAGCTAAAGAACAGTAAATCAGTTTTTTAATGTTATTAAAAAATATACGTAAAACAACAGGATATAAGTTTAATGCTAAGGAGTTGGATGAGGAGGCAGGAAGTTACTATTACGGGATGCGCTATTACGACCCCCAAATAAGTATGTGGCTATCGGTCGACAGGCTGGCAGCCAAATATCCCACATGGACACCGTATAATTTTACGATGAACAATCCGGTGAATCTAATTGATCCGAATGGAGATTCGACAGTGTATTTTATTAATTATGATCTTAGTCCAGAAGATGCTAATACAGTAATGAATCATACTCGTGATATCAATGAGAAGAATGGTATTACAGGCTTAGATTACAAAGTGATATCCTCGGATGAGGCGAAAGATTTGAAGCTAATTAAGACTGATGCTGTGATATCTCTAAGAGATAATATGTCAGAATATGGTGATATGGGTAGTACAGATCCATATGTTTTTATGGAAAGTCAGGATTATCAATCCATCAAAGATACTTACGTAAATCAGAATTCAGTAGACCGTAATACCGGTCGGGCTAATAATGAAGAATCTCGTTTGTACGGGTATGGCTATATAGCAGCCCATGAGATACAACATCAATATATTGCTAAAGCCTCAAAGCATTTTTGGGGTAATTACAATGAATTACCAAGGCATGATAATCGCACTATCAATTTGAACCATGAAGGAGGTATGCATGTGCCTAAATACTCAGCCCCTTATCTTAGGGCGGCAGAGCAAATGACGCCTATGCATCAGAATATGATCAAACACTTTCTTAAACAAAATGGAGTTCGATAAAGCTATGAGATATATAATTCTAATTTTTGTATTGGCTTGTGCGGCTTGCAAAGATGCAAAGCAAGGTAAAAGTGTAGAGTTAATCCATATGGATGACAGAGATACTACTTTTTATATGAATAGGGTTTTATTAAAAAACAATTCAAACTCCGATTGGAGATTTACCGTTGGTTTAGATACTATCCTATCGTACGAGAGGCTTATTTTCTTCAAAAATGGTCAGGAGAAAAGTCCAATAACAGATTTTCCTTATAAGGATACTATATCATTACTACCAAAGAATGAGGGAGTTTTTATTTTATATACTACTTATGACTTTTCCAAGTTTGACAGTATAAAGATTAGACTTACTGAAGGGGGAAAAGATTATCTTTTAGCTAAAAAGAGTGATTATTTGCAGAAGAGTAAATAGGTATTTTGTAAAGAAGGTTTATTAGTTAACAACTGTATTATATTCATTAATTTTTCTTGTATAGCCCCTGAGAAGGCGGAGTGTTTTATGAATATCACGAAAGGGACAAGTTCAGCAGCCATTACACTTTCAACTACTTTATTGTGATGCTCCGCAAAAACTTTATAACAACTTATCTAAGTTAAGTTTAAACTTTTTGATTATGTGTAAACGTCTATATGTATCATTTTTTATTATTGTTTTATTTTTAGGAAGTTGGGAGTCAGTAGCTCAAATCCCAGAAGTAGATTGGGTGAAGACTTTCGGAGGATCGGAATATGAAATACTTTGGGAAACCAGAGTTGATCATCAAGGTAATATAATCAATGTTGGACTATTTCATGATACCGTTGATTTTGATCCGGGTCCAGGTTTGGACATTAAGATAGCTCCTGTTGATGTCTCCAATATGTTTGTACAAAAATTAGATCAGGAGGGGAATCTGATTTGGGTTAAAACCTTATCAAGTCCGAAATTGGTAACGAGTTTACTTTTAACGATATTATCTGATAATTCGATGGTAATATCAGGAGTGTTTTCTCATGATTCTCTGGACTTCGATCCAAGTCCCAACAGTAGTTATTATGTAGAAGGCATTCCTTCCTTAAATTCGCCCTATATTTTGAAGTTGGACAGCCATGGAAATTTTGTATGGGCAGGCGTTCATACAGGTCAATCTATTGCAATATCCAGCATGGTTTCAGATTCATTTGATAATATTTACACCGTTGGCTTTTTCAGGCAGCCCTTTGATGCCAATCCTGATCCATCTGTCTATGATACGATAACTCCTCATACCCCCGGAAAATCAGATTTTTATATTCAAAAATTGAATAGTGATGGGCAACAATTGTGGATAAGGAGCATTAAGGGAAGTGAGGACCTGCTCTCGAATGGTATTACCCTAAACCATAATCAAGAACCAGTGGTGGTCGGCTCTTTAAAAGGAACGGCAGACTTTGATCCTGGAACAGGTGTCGCAAATGTTTCTGCAGGCGGGAGTAATTTCTCGGGTTTCGTTTTGCAACTTACTCCAGAAGGAGTTTATAAAAGAGTTACCTTAATCGAGGCAACAAGCAATAGTTTCTGTAAAATAGCGGATGTCAAAACTGATGGTGCCAATAATATTTACTTAGCTGGATCATATAAAGGGAGTAATGTGGATTTTGATCCGGGACCAGCTGTTCAAAGACCTTCTGCAGATCAGGGCTGGTTTATTGAAAAGCTCGATTCCAATGGGGCGTTAGATTGGTCACACGCATATCGATGTGATCTTTCCGGGGAACAATATCGCGCTGTAGATTTAGTTGTGGATGATCAAAGAAATGTCTATGTGGAAGGATATTTTGATGATGGCGACCTCGAACTGGAACCAGGAAAACCTGATGGGATAATTTTGGGTCACAAATCAGCCAGGGACATGTTTTTAGCTAAACACAATTCTACAGGGGAATTGACGTGGGCGCATGGTTTCGGTAGCAACGGCAATGATCGTATTTTGAGCATGGACAGGACAGCTGAAGGATTAATTTACATAAGCGGCTATTATTCCGGAAATATAAATTTTAATCCTTATGACCCTGCTAAGGTAACCCTGAACAGAAGAAGGTACGATTGCTTCATATTAAAGTTCAAATCCTGCCCTATATTACCTGCTCAAATTACTTTGGACACTGCTTCCGCAGTCTTTGCTTGGGATTACAGTGAGGCACTTCCCGGTTCGTATAACTTTAGTTGGTACAATTGCGATGGAGATAGCCTTATCCCTGGTGAAGCAGACACTACATTTTCCCCTACTCAAAACGGGAACTATGCGTTGATTATCGAGGGAGAAGGTTGTATAGATACGTCAGATTGTTTCTCAGTACAAAATGTCAGCGTTCAAGAGAATAACTTTTTACATGGAATAGAGGTATTCCCCAATCCTACTGAAAATATATTATATATTAAGGGCATAAGAGGCAGAACAGTTCATCTCTCTGTCGTGGATATAATGGGACGTAAAATGATGGAAGCTTATGACCAAGACTATCTGGATCTTGGCAAAGTAAAATCCGGTACTTACCTTGTTTTGATAAATATAGATGGGTTGATTACAGTAAAAAAAGTCGTTAGAAATTAAAATATAATTTGACATAACTCATACATAGACTGTTTAATTTAAAAGGGAATATTGACCTCAGAACTGTCATTACGAACCATTGAGGTAAAATCATTATTTTTAGTTTGTTAAAAGAGCACGGAATACATTTTACCTAACCCAAACTACACCACTACAATGAAAAAAATTATAGTCCTCGGAATTTTTCTTTTTCAGGTTCCTTTTTGCTTTGCCCAGGCCTTAAAATTCAAGGAAGCCGTTCAAGTCAAAATAGCTGACAAAGCCAACAGCAAATTTCCGGTATTGTACACCAAGGGAAAGGCCATCAAGAAAACAAATGTTACTTATAATGCGAATGGGGATACCCTATCCTATCAGGTAGAAAAGGTACCTGTGTTTAAGAAGACGGATATCTTGGACAGTACTGTTGCCCAAGACAACGGCATTAAAAATTATTCCCTGGCTGCAGAAATACAGCCGAAGGCGGGTTACCTGATGGTCCATTTCTATCCTATTGAGGAAGGAGAAGATGATGCAGATAAGGTCAACCGTTTCTTTGAAAATAATCAATTTGCCATCCAACTTCCCCCTCGTGAAAATTTGAAATTTTCCTTTTCACGCTTTCATGCCGGGGTACTGACACTCCCTCTAAAAGTGTATTTAGGCTCAAGGGCTCCGGAAAACACCGGTAATGTCAGCACCGACGCGAACGTAGGCCTTTATTTTGGGTGCTTATTCGGCGGCAAGCGATATGTAAAACTCCCTTCGGAAGAAGAATACCGGGTGTATGAATATGGATGGTCCATTAACGGCTTTGCCGGGATAAACAAACTCGATATTACCGAAACAAATACCTTGGACACAACCACTTTCCAGGGGAGCCTGGTTAGTTCATCCTTAGGGGTAAATGTCGGTTGGCATTACAAGACCTTCTCCATTTTCACGGCCATCGGTTTTGATGTTCCCTTGTCCGATAAAGCGGAGGATTGGGTCTTTAAGGGCAAGCCATGGATCGGCTTTGGGGCCGGCTTTGAAATTTTCTAAAACAAAAGAAACAACAATTCCATTTCCCTCACGGATTTGTCCCAAAAAACCACCTTCATCGGTCCATCCATTCCCGGAACCGTTTTGCCCTTTTCTGGCTTACGACAAGGGGATTGTCCATAGGGGTTTGGGTAAACAAGTGGAGCTTCCCGTGCTCGGCCAACTCAAAATGTCGACAGGCCTCATAGCGGACCAGTGTCTGGCGGTTTACCCGGAAAAAAGAGCCGGGATGGAGGATATCTTCCAGTTCCTCTAGGGTTTGCGGGATCAAAAAGCTTTCCCCGTCCAGGGTAATTAAGAAATTGTGGCGGTTGGAACGTTCAATATGATTGATTTGATCTACGGGCAAGGGAATGTTCTTTGTCCCCTTTTGCACCAATATCGTTTGCTTGCCATGGTGGGGAGATTGAAAGGAACGCAACTGCAAAAAGAAATAATGGCACACATAATAGAGGTTGAAAATAAAGATCATCGCCATGATCAGCGGCAGGGCATAGGCCACGTAATAGGTGTCCTCGATAATATCGAGCCCATAGACCCTGAAATATAGGGTGGCCAGCGCAAAGTCAATAATTCCTGGCATCAGCACCCCAAAAAGAAGCTGTAAACCCAGGCGGATCAATGGACGCTCCTGCCAGTCGTAATATTTGTCCAATTGGAGGGTCACCCGGTAAATGCATTCAATAAGCAAAATGGCGATCAATAGGGAAGAGAGAAACTCAATATAAAACTCCGGCATGAAAAAATGGTCCAGGAAATCCTCCATGGTACCGTAAAGGCTGATAAACAGGGCGGCCAACACGGCCACGATCCACCGAAAGTACCTGTCGTTATACACCGGCCTAAACCCCTGAGGTTCCACCGCCCCTAAAAAAGATTGTTTTCCTTCCATATCCATAACTCCCTTTCCAAAAACCCATCATTGGTAAGAATACACCTACAAATATAAAATAAAAGGGTTTCATTCGTTAAACAATTGACTTTAAATCATTTAATAACCAAAATCATTGTTTTATGACCGAGTTGAATCCCGAGGGCATGGCCCAGGTAAAAGACGAATTGTATATGTTAAACGATGCCGAACTTATCGAAGAGGCCCAACAGGTATGTGAAGACCTGAAAGGATGGCTGGCCCAGAAATTTTCCGTTAGTGCCGACCAACAGGAATACCTGGACGGTGTTCCCGACCGGGTGCTGTTTATCTGGGGGGCACAATTGGCCGGCCTGTTGGCGGCCAGGGCACAGTTTGAGTTTATCGGCTCCCCCCGGAGCTTTCGTACCAAGCAGACCGACATTAAATGCGAAGGACGGGTAAGACACATACCCGATGATTCTCCCTTCATGGACATGGCCGCCACCGTGGAATTTATCCAACCTTGAGCACAAAACCCGCTGAATACAATGTCCAGCGGGTATTTTTCTTCTTTTTGGGACCATTCCTATGGTATATCGGGCCGGCTTTTTGGTATTTCGGCATTTCACGGGGCAGATTTCTCTTTCCCTCAACCTGGAAAATATAGTTTTGCCGTACTACCAGAATGTTTCACCGGCTTTGCCCGATAAGGTGAATCCACCGAAAGGCCGCGCGCCTTGTTCTTTTTCGGGAAAGCCCCAACTTACCATATGCCATGAAGAACATTTGCTTTGAACTCTACCAGGAACTCCAATCCCAAATCCAGAACATCCAAGGGCAACAATATGCCGAACTTCAGCAGGCCGAGGCCTGTTTTGTGGCCGTCGGCACCGCCCTGAACCGCCTAAAGGAAAAGTTATGGGATTATGAATTTACGCCCCCAGAGGAGATCTATTTCTTTAAAAAGGCCAAGCCCCGCATTGTGGCCGAGCAGCTTTATTACGGGGAGCTCTATTATATCCATTCCACCCTGCCGGTTGAAAAAAGGGAAGTGCTCGACCATTATCGCAACCAACTGTCCTTTATCCGCAGCTATTTCCAAAGGCACCACTTCCTGTACACTTATTATCGCCTGGACCGCAGCGACCTGGACGAATACCTTTTTAAAAGGAATGCCCCCAAGGCCCCTTTTTTGGCCGAGACCATCGCCATTCAAAAAGACTCCCGGTTCAGCACCCATGGCAGTTACCGCTTTGCGCGTTTCAAGGCCTTTACCCGTCTAAAAGAATACCTATTGGGCAAGATCCACCACCTTCAAAACCCGGCCCCGGCCCCAGAGAAAAAACGCCTGAAATGGACCGCGCCGAAAGTGGCGCTGATCGAGCTGACCTACGCCCTAAAAGCGGCGGGGGTCTTTAACAACGGGCAGGCCACCATCCGGGATATCGCCACGGTCGTGGAACAGATCTTCCAGCAGGACATGTCCCAGTATTACCGCACCTTCCAGGAAATCCGCATCCGCAAATCCGGGCGGACATATTTTCTAAACCGCCTGACCCAGGCCCTGGAAAGGTGGATGGACAACACCGATTTGGACGGGAAGGGGGATAAATGGGATTAAAAACCATCCCCCTTCGGGTGGCAGTGTGAACAATTCCCGGCCATCTCTCCCACTTTTGCCTTCGAACATTTACCCAAAACACTATGATCGAACAGATATCGTGGGAGCAGTTCCTCTTAGGCCTGGGCGCCCTGGTGCTCCTGTATTACGCTTACGTTATGGCACGGTACTACTCCAGGGAAATTTCCCGGGGATTTCAAAAGCGCCCCCATAAACAGGAAAAAAAGCCGAAACGCTCCACGCTCATCCAGTTAAACGAGGAAGAGTTTGACCGCGCCTTTACCGAGCTGCACAAGCTTACTACGGACATTTCAGCCATCGCCTCCCAATGCCAGTCCCCCGAAGAATTGTTGGAGGAATTGCGCCAGCGACTGGCGCATTTTAAGGGGCGGCATGTTCCGGCCTTTCAAAAGACATTGATAAGCCATACGCTCCGCTATGCCCAATTACAAGGCCTTTCCCTTTCCCGGGAAGCCCTCTCCCACACCATTCAACACGCCTAAACCCCATTTCCATGATGACCCATAAGTACCTCAAGTTCCTTTCTGTCCTGGTTTTGTCCCTTTTGGCATTTTCCGTCCTCGCACAAGACGGCAACGCCGGGATCAACGAGGCCACCAACAAGGTGCGCAGCTATTTCCAATCCGGCACCAACCTGATGTATGCCATCGGGGCCATTGTCGGCTTGATCGGGGCGGTCAAGGTTTTTAACAAGTGGAACAACGGCGAACCCGATACCGGGAAAGTGGCCGCGGCCTGGTTTGGCAGCTGCGTGTTCCTGGTGGTGGTCGCTACGGTCCTGCAAAGTTTCTTCGGTGTATAAAACCCTTACGATATGAATGCATTGCAACAAAGAAAAGCCGGCATTTTGCCCGAAATAGACATCGCCGGGGACACCTATACCATAGATGTCCGGCTCGGGGAACTGCGAAACAAGGACCAGCCCTGGAAGCGCCTGGGCTTTGATAAGATGGTCACCAGTGAAAAGGGCGGGCATTACCTGTTCTTTTACCGCACCCGCAAGCAGGAACTCTTTTATGCCAGCCGGGAGATGACCACAGTGCCCCGGGATGTGGTCCTGGTGGAAATCCCCCATGAACTGCACCTAGACCCGGTGGGCATGGCCCGCAAATATGAACTCGCCGACGACTATTTTCAAAAGCGCTACCCTATACAGGCGAAACTTCAGGCGAGCGTGGTGCCCCTAAAGAAAACCGGCCTTTTGGAACACGCTTCCCGAAACCGAAAATCGGTTCCTGCCCACATTAGCAAAGGACAAAAACCATGAAGGCCTACCGGATCAACAAAGGGATCAACAAGCCCCTGGAATTTAAGGGCCTGAAGGCGCAGTACATTGCTTATCTGGCCATCGGCTTGGTGGCGCTTTTGATCCTCTTTGCCGTCGCCTACATGCTGGGGCTATCCAAGTACCTCTGCCTGGCCGGGGCCCTTATATTGGGCGGGGCGCTCTTTTACGGGGTCTTTCATTACTCCCATACCTACGGGCAGCACGGGCTGATGAAAAAGATGGCCTACCGGCAGCTGCCCCAAAGCCTTCGTTGCCGAAGCCGCAAACCGTTCCTTCAACTTCAAAAGCATGATGATCTTTAATACCCCCCATATCGATTTGAAAGACAACTTCCCGTTGTACAAAGTGGAAAAAGACCGCATCCTTTCCCGGGAAGGGGATATCACGGCTGCCTTTGGCTTGCAGCTTCCCGAGATATTTACCCTCTCAGCGGAAGATTATCTTGCCCTGCACCATACCTGGACCAAGGCCATCGGTGTGTTGCCGGTAAATTGTGTCTTCCATAAACAGGACTGGTTTACCCGCGCCAGCCACCAGGCGAACTTTGCCCCCGGGCAGTCCTTTTTATCGCGCAGCAGTGAAGGTTTCTTTCACGAGAGGCCTTACCTGGACCACCGCTGCCACCTCTATATCACGCGCCGTCCCCTGGACAAGCCCCTGGGCAATTCGGCCGTATCGAATTTGCTTCGCACCTCCCTGGTGCCCACAGAAAGCATTTCTGAAAAAGCATGGGAGCACTTTGAGGATGCCCTGGGGCAGTTTTGCCAGATACTGGAAGACGGGGGCACGGAGCTTGTCCCGATATCCGGTGAAGAGATTTGCGGTAGCGCCCACCGGTCGGGCGTATTGGAAAACTACCTTTTCTTAAAAGACGCGGCCCGGCCCGAATTAATGGACATTCGCTTTAAACCGGAATGGAAGATCGGGGACAAATATGTCCTGATGTATTCCATGGCCGATGTGGAAGACCTTCCCGGGAGCGTGTCGCCCGATGCCCGCCTGGAAAGGTATGCCACCGACAAGAGTGATTTTCGCAGCGGGTTTGCCGCCCCCATCGGGGCGATGCTCCCCTGCAACCATATCTACAACCAATACCTCTTTATCGAAGACCATCAAAAAACCCTGAAAAGACTGGAATCCAAACGGCTCCGCCTGGAAAGCCTGGCGGCCTATTCCCGGGAGAACGCCCTGTCCAAAGAGGCGACCTCCGCCTTTTTGAACGAGGCGATTTCCGAAGGGCGTAAAGCCGTCAAGGCCCATTTTAACCTGATGTTGTGGACCGAGCAAAAGGAAGGGCTCACCGAGCTGCGCAACAAGGCCTCGGCCGCTTTGGCCAAAATGGATGTTACCCCAAGACAGGAAACCGTTGGCGCCCCGCAGCTGTTCTGGGCGGGACTGCCGGGAAACCAGGGGGCTTTTCCCTCCAACGAGGCCTTTGATACCTTCATCGGCCCGGCCTCCTGCTTTCTGAACCTGGAAACCAATTACCGCTCGTCCATTAGTCCGGTTGGCATACGGTTGGGCGACCGCATTACCGGGCACCCGGTGCACGTGGACATCTCGGACGAACCCTTAAGAAAAGGGTACATCACCAACCGCAACAAATTTATCCTGGGCCCCTCCGGGAGCGGCAAATCCTTTTTCACCAATCACATGGTGCGCCATTATTACGAGCAGGGCACCCATGTGGTGCTGGTGGATGTCGGCCATTCCTACCGGGGACTGTGTGACTTGGTGGAGGGCTATTACTTTACTTATGAGGAAAACAACCCCATCCGCTTCAACCCCTTTGTAACGGCAGACGGCAACCCTCCCGACACTGAAAAAAAGGAAAGCCTGAAAACCTTGCTGTTGGCCCTGTGGAAGAAGGACGATGAGCCTTTTAAACGCTCCGAATACGTCGCTCTTTCCAACGCCCTGACCGGCTATTATGAATATTTACAGCAGTCCCCAGGCGAAGTACCCGGCTTTAATTCCTTTTACGAATACCTGGAAGTAGAATTCCGGGAGGTGTTACAACGCGATGGCGTGAAGGACAAGGATTTCGATATCGAGAATTTCATGTATGTGCTTAGGCCCTATTACCAGGGCGGGGAATTCGATTACCTGCTCAATGCCACCGAGAACCTGGACCTGCTGCACCAACGGTTCATCGTTTTCGAACTGGACAATATCAAAGACCATCCCATCCTCTTTCCGGTGGTGACCATCATCATTATGGAGATATTTATCGCCAAGATGCGCAAGCTCAAAGGAGTGCGCAAGATGATCTTGATTGAAGAGGCCTGGAAGGCCATTGCCAAGGAAGGCATGGCCGAGTACATTAAATTTTTGTTCAAGACCGTGCGCAAGTTCTTCGGCGAGGCCATTGTCGTGACCCAGGAAGTAGAGGACATTATTTCCTCCCCGGTGGTCAAGGAAGCCATCATCAACAATTCGGACTGTAAGATCCTTTTGGACCAATCCAAGTACCAGAACAAGTTCGAACGCATCCAGGAGCTTTTGGGACTGACCGAAAAAGAAAAGGCCCAGGCCCTGAGCATCAACAAGGCCAATGAACCGGGAAGGCTCTACAAGGAGGTATTTATCTCCCTGGGTGGGCAATATTCCAGGGTTTACCGCACCGAGGTCAGCAAAGCGGAATACCTGGCCTATACCACCGAGGAAAGTGAACGGATGCAGATCGATACCCTCACCCGAAAGTACGGCGGCGACCGCAAAAAAGCCATTGCCGTCTTGTCCCGCGAAAAACCATGACCCATGAAAACAAAGAAGTATATCACGACGTTGACCCTGGCTTTGACCTTGGGCCTGGCCACACTGCCCCAACAAAAGGCGGAAGCTGTTCCCTTGTCGGTGATCATCAAAGTGATCAAGGAAGCGATAAAAAAGGTGATCAAGGCCATAGACCTGAAAGTCCAGCGCCTGCAAAACCAGACCCTCTGGCTGCAACACGCCCAGAAGGTATTGGAGAACACCCTGTCCAAGCTCAAGCTGGAAGAGATCTCAAACTGGAACGACAAACAGCGCGAGCAGTACCAAAACCTATTTGATGAACTCTGGCAGGTCAAAAATGCCCTTAGCCAGTATAAGCGCGTCAAGGAAATCGCCGAAAAGCAAGCCCGGCTGGTGGAAGAATACCACCGCGTATGGCCGGTGCTTTCTTCCCATACGGCATTCACCCCGAAGGAGAAGCAGGCCATGGCCGCCACCTATGGGGAAATATTGGAAGAAAGCCTGGAGAATCTCGATTACCTTTTGGATGTCATGACGGCCTTTTCAATGCAGATGAACGATGCGGAAAGGCTGCGCATCATCCACGATACCGACCGGCGGGTGACCCGCAACCTAAACGACCTTCGGCGTTTCAACCGCCACAACCTCTCCATTGCCGAAAACCGCAAGCGGTGGGACCGCCAACCTCTAAAACAATGGTATGAAAAATAAAATACTGACCCTGTCCCTGTTCTTTGGGCTCCTTTCGTCTTCCTTGCAAGCGCAGACCTGGAATGAGTGGTTCCGGCAGAAGCAAACCCAAAAAGAATACCTCATTCTCCAAATCCTTATCCTTCAGGACTACATCCGTCTGGGCAAGGAAGGCTATCGCATTGCCCGGGAAGGATGGAACACGGTGGAGCGCATCACCAACGGGGAGTTTAACCTGCACCGGGATTTCCTGTCCCGCCTGGACGGCATTTCTCCCCCGGTGTCCCATTACCACGGCCTGGCCTCGGTCCTGGAATACCAGCAGCATATCCTTGGGGAGGTAAAGCGCGGGAGGGACCTGCTGAGCAAAATGTCCCTAAAAGCTGCCCAGAGAAGGGCCATGGCAAGTTATTACCGGGAGGTACTGCGCCAGTCCCTGCACATTCTCGGGCAGGCGGAACATCTTTCAAAGGCCTTTTACTACAAGATGGAGGATGCCCGGCGGATACAGGCCATCGATCAAATGGAAAAGGACATGCGGGACTTGTACAAACAGGTCAAAGACCAAACCTCCCGCCTAAAATACGCCCTTCAATCCCGCCGGAAACAATCATTGGAACCGATAAAATCATACTATGATATCCATTAAACGTCTATTGCTCCTTATCGCACTTGGAGTTGCCCTGACCCTTCCACGTACCGGGAGAGGGCAGGCCCACGAGGCCACCCAGCTTATGCTGAACTTCGAGAAGCTCCTGCAATTCAAGAACATCCTTAAGGACATGTACAAGGGGTACCGTATCCTCTCTACCGGTTACAACACCGTCAAGGGGATCGCCGAAGGAAACTTTAAGCTTCACGAAGCCTTCCTGGACGGGCTATGGCTTGCCAGTCCAGAGGTACGGAAATATTACCGCGTGGCCGATATTGTCCGCTATCAGCAGTTTATCCTTCGGGAATACCGCAATACCTATTCATACCTGGCCGCCACAGGCCGGTTTTCCCCGGAAGAACTCGTGTACCTTTTAGGGGTATATGAAAGGCTTTTTAAGCAAAGCCTCCAAAACCTGGACGAGCTTACCCTGGTCCTCACCTCGGGAAAGTTGAGGATGTCGGATTATGAGCGCATCGAAGCCATTGACCGGGTATACGAAAACATGAAGGACGTACTGGGTATCCTCCGCGATATCAACCATCAGGTGGGAAGCCTGGCCAAACAGCGTCAGCAATGGGAGAACCAGGCCCGACAACTCAAAGAAATCTATACGCCATGAAAAAAACAATCCTTTTACTCCCTGTACTGCTCATGCTCCCGGCCATTACCCAGGCGCAGGACATAGAGAACATGCGCCAGGTGCTCGATGGAATGTATGATGAGATGGTGCCCCTGGCCTCGCGCCTGATCACCGTAGCCCGCGCCCTGGCCGGTTTTGCCGCCATGTGGTACATCGCCGCCCGGATATGGGGGCACATCGCCCGGGCCGAGCCCATCGATGTCTATCCCTTATTGCGCCCTTTTGCCATAGGCCTGGCCATTATGCTCTTCCCGATGGTCCTGAGCCTGATCAATGGGCTGATGGACCCGCTGGTGCAGGCCACCGGGGAGATGACCGGCAATACCTACCGGGCCATGGAGAAACATATCGACCGCACCAATGCCCATGACTTGAACATCCGCCCGCCGGGCGAAAACAGCGGGGAGGAATACACCTATCCGGAATCAGGGGAAGAGGTCTCCGCCATGGAGCGGCTGGCGACCTCGGTATTTACCCTGAACCTGGGGAATATCGTCCATCAGGTCGTTGCCTGGCTTTTGCAGATCCTTTTCTTTGCCGCCGCCCTCTGCATCAATACCCTGCGCACTTTCCAGTTGATCGTCCTGTCGATCCTCGGGCCCATCGTATTTGGCCTTTCCGTATTTGACGGCTTTCAACATACCCTGAAGGCATGGTTTGCCCGCTACATCAACGTCTCGCTATGGTTGCCCGTGGCCAACATCTTTGGGGCGATCATCGCCCGAATACAGCTGAATATGATGCAGATGGACCAGGATTTTATGTCGTCCATCGGTTACCTGGTCTTTATGGTCATTGCCATAATGGGCTATTTTACCGTGCCCAATGTCGCTTCCTTTATCGTCCAACCGGGGGGAAGGGATGCCCTTTTGGGAAAATCCAATACCATAGGAAAACAAGGTGCACAGACCACGGCGAAAGTCGCGGCCACCGTTGCCAAAACCACCCTTTGATATATGTTTAAAAACCTACAGAATATAGACTCCGCCTTTAAGCACATCCGCTTGTTGGCCCTGGGCATTATGGCCGGCTCTTTACTGGTAACGGGCTTTGTCAGCTACCAGGCCTTTGAGCTGGTACGGTCCGCCCGGGAAAGGATTTACATCCTGGCCGAAGGCAAGGCCCTGAAAGCATTTTCCGCCCAGCGCAAGGACAACATCCCCGTGGAAGCCAAAGACCATATTAAAATGTTCCACCACTACTTTTTTACCCTCTCCCCGGATGACCGCCATATCAAGGAGCAGGTAGGAAAAAGCCTCTACATGGCCGATGCTTCTGCCAAAGCGGCGTACGATAATTTGCGGGAAAGTGGCTACTACACCCGTATGGTGTCCGCCAATATCAACCAGACCCTGCACATGGACAGCGTGGCCATAGATACCGGTTTCCACCCGTATGGCTTTACCTATTACGGGACCCAGCGGATCATTCGCCCCACCTCGATAGTGACCCGCCGTTTGGTCACTCGCGGGCAATTGCGGCATGTGGACCGCAGCGACCGCAATCCCCACGGTTTTCTGATCGAAAAATGGGAGACGCTGCGCAACGAGAACATTAAAGTGGAAAAACGATGAACAGGATAAAGATAACAGCAAGGTATATCGCCATGCGAACAGCACGGTACCTGAACCGGTATCCCCGGTCCCGGTTAAAGCTCTTATGGGTAGTGTTTTGCCTATTGGGCACGGCCATCCCGGTCGCTTTATTGCACCGGGCATGGAAAACGCCCCGCCCTGCCAAGGACTTTCCCGTGAAAGCCTACCCGGTGCTTATCGACAGTTTAGCCAAGTATAACCCCAAAATCCATATCGATCATGAACAATGAAAAATTCAAAAGACAGCGCCGTTTTATGCTGGTGCTGCCCTTGTTGACCCTGCCTTTTGTCACCCTGGCCTTTTGGGCATTGGGCGGCGGCCAGCCCGACCGGCCGACCCCATCGGACAACACCCCGGGGCTGAACATGACCCTTCCCGAAGCGAAGATCAATGAAGATACGGCCCTGGGCGACAAAATGAGCATATACCAAAAGGCCGATCAAAAAGCAGCCTTGCGCAAAGAGCAAATGCGCATGGACCCTTTTGCCGGAGAATTAAAGCAGCCCCAAAAGGAAAAGCCACAAGAACTGCTTCCCAAAGAAGGTCCTCCCATACAAAGCCAGTCTTCGCTAAAGGCCATGGAAACCCAAGTGGAGCAAAAATTGGCATCCCTGCAAAAAACCGTGGACCGGCCGGCCCCGCCAGTACAAAGGTCATCGGCCATCCCGGTGACCCCACCAGAGCGGCCTTCCCCGAGCGGGACGGACCTAAAGCATTTGGAAGAAATGATGCAGGCCATGTCCAGTCCGTCAAGCCCGGACCCGGAGTTGCAGCAAATTGATGGCATGCTGGAGAAGATCCTTGATGTACAACACCCCGAACGGGTCCGCCAAAAGCTGGAAGCCTATCGCGACTGGAAGCAAGGGAAAACCTTTGCCGTTAACCGAACGGAAAATAGTACCCGGGAAACCAAAATCATCCATTCGGAAAGAAAAAGTACTTCTTTGGAAAACAACCGCTTCTATGGGCTCGATGAAACGGCGACCGCGACGGTCGAAACCGTGAAGCCTGCCATCCCCGCCATGGTCCATGAAGACCAGGAACTGGTCTCGGGAGCAAGCCTGAAAATGGAACTCACCGAACGGGTCTTTATAAACGGCATGGCCATCCCCAAAGGGGCATTGGTATTTGGTACCTGCCAGTTGAATGGGGAGCGCCTAAAAGTAAAGATAGAGGCCATTCGAAAAGGGCAAACCATTCTTCCGGTGAAACTGGAAGTATATGACCTGGATGCCCTGCCGGGGATACGCGTACCGGGGGCCATTGCCCGCAAGTCCGCCAAGGAGGGGGCCGGGGATGCCCTGCAAGGGATGCAGACCATGGGCTACGATCCTTCCTGGCAATCGCAGGCGGCCACCGCAGGAATGGAAACCGTCAAGGGGCTGTTCTCCAAAAAGGCCAAACTGATCAAAGTCAAGGTCAAAGCCGGGCACCCCCTCCTTTTGGTCGATCAAAATACTTCTCAACCCTAAAAATCCATTGTTATGAAAAAACTGTATGTATCCCTGGTATTCTCATGTCTTGTCGGCCTGGCCTTTGGGCAGGTTCGTCCCGAGGCGGTGCTCACCCCTTACCCCGTTGAAGTAGGATGGGACCAGACCACGGTACTGATCTTCCCGGCAAAGATAAAAAGTGCCGACCGTGGCAACGGGAATGTCCTTGCCCAAAAAGATGCCTATGCCGCCAATGTGTTGAAACTTAAGGCCGGGAAAAGGGGATTCTCCGAAAGCAACCTGCATGTCGTCACCGAGGATGGGAAGATCTATCCTTTTACCGTGCACTACAACCCCAAACCGGACAAGCTCACCATTGACATCGGAAAACAACAGCAGATGGAAGCAGCGGTGGCCGTGCTTGAAAACACGGACATCGGCCGGGAACAGCTCGACAGGTTGAGCGGGAAGGTATTTCAGGAAAAAGGCTTTCTGTACCGCTCGGATAAAAACGGCAAAGTAAAGCTCCGTCTCAAGGGGATTTACTCCCATAGGGAGGTCTTGTTTTTCCTGTTTGAATTGAAAAACCGCAGCCGCATAGCCTGTCCCATACAGCAATGGCGTTTTGTGATCCAGGACCGAAAGCAGGTCAAGCGGACAGCGGAGCGCCAGGTGAACCTTACGCCATTGCATATGCAATATGAAAAACCCAAAGGAATAGAGGGAAAAGGCGAAAATCGCCTGGTGGTCGCTTTTTCCCAATTTACCATTGCCGATGCCAAGAAAATGGTGATCCGCCTCTTTGAAGAAAACGGGGACCGCAACCCCGTCCTTTCGGTAAAAGGTAAGCACCTGTTAAAGGCCCGGCCCATTATTAACCCTCAAAATCAATAGTTATGGAAAAAAAGGATATCGATGCCTTAAAAGACCGGATCAAGTATGCCGGTTTTGGCGAAGAACTCGGAAAAGAACTGGAAACTAAAATCAAGGAAGGAAAAGAAGCCTTTCAACTGCAACATTCGGCTTCCATCGGGGAAAAGAAAATGAACTACAACCTGAACTTCCGCAAATCGGAAAAGAACGGGCAGTATTATTTCAATTCCTTTGATGCCGAGCTTACCAAGCCCGACGGGAAAACCCAGTCCCAGACCTTCTATCAAAACCAGAACATCTCGGCCAAGGAAGCCTTTAACCTGTTGGAGTGGCGCTCGGTGTATAAGACCCTGTTCAACAAGGACGGGGAACGTTACAATGCCTGGCTGCAACTGGATTTGGCCGGGAAGAACGACAAGGGGCTGCATCCCATGCAACAGTACCATGACAAGTACGGCTTTGAGCTGGAAAAGGCCTTAGGGAAACTCCCCATCGTGGAAATGGAAGGCATGGACCCAAAAGACCGCCTGCTGTATTCCTTGAAAAAAGGGAACCTCCACCAGGTCAGTATCGCGGGCAAAGAAGGGAAGTTCCTGGTGGCCGCCAACCCCAAGTATAAGACCGTCAGCCTGTATGAACCCAACGGCAAACGGATCAACCTGAAAGACCTCCGGGAAGAACTGGAAAAGGGCCAAAAGCAGGATAAAGGCAAAAAAAAGAGCATGGAAAGCAAAAAGGCCCAAGGTTCCAAAAAAAAGACGGGCCAGAAAAAGGGGATCAAAGTCTAAGGATTGATCCCGATGCCAATCCCTTGCTTTCCGGTACTCCTAAAGAAGAGGATTTTGCCGAGGCCCTGTTTGAAGGGGTGCGTCGGAGAATGGGGAAAAGATCCTCATCGAAAATGAAGATCAGTATGTAACCACTTTATCATTCCCTATCAAGGTTTAGAGCATATTAAAGCGTATGTTATAGAAATTATAATATCGAATTAAGGTGCCTTTTCTGCAATATTAACAAAGCACCCAGGGATAACAGTATCACAATATGCTGTTATCCCTTTTATTTTGATATATAATTTGCATTTTTGTTTTATCACAACCAGTTGTGTGACATTATAAGCAAAACCGAAGTAGAAAATGACACCAATAGAAGATGAACTTGGAGAACAAGTTAGAAGAGATTTTAAAGCAGTAAAATATTTTCCATTTGGTAATGAACCTGGTGCACCATTTATTTTAACTTCTGACCCGTTTAGTTATTTGCAGGCCTGGTTAGATAATAAAATTAATAGGATAAAACGAGACAGAAAGAAGCAAAGAAGTTTGTTAATTAAAGCTAAGTATTTTGCTGAACTAGCAGAAGGTTTTCACAACTCATCAAAGGAAGCAAAAATGCCTTCAAAAGGTACATTAATCTATTATACGTTCATAAATCTTGTAAAAACATTTCTTCTCGCGAGAAATTATGATCTTGAAACTACGATGGAACATCACGGCTTGTCATTACCCTCCAATAAAAAGACACAACTGAAATTGACACCTATCGGGAATGATGGCATCTCAATCTTCCACGAATTTGCCAAAACAATAGGCGTTGAAATAAATAATGGAGATGGTCTGGAAATAAAATTCGATGAGATTTTACGAGAGCTTCCTGAAGTTCATGAAATTGGATATGCATTAAATTTATTTCCAAACACTAAAAGAAAACACCTACCAATTGACATAGTAATTAGAACCAACAAGAACAGAAACCGAATATATTACACTTTAGCCTATGAGAAGAAGTTTGATAAAATAATGAAAACCGATAAACTTCTGAAAGGCGTATTTAAGGATAAGATTTACCCCATTGACTGTAAATCAGATAGTAGTAAAAAATATTTCCGATCAAACCTCATTTTTAACTATACGTGCAATTCTAGTAATAGCCACAAGAGAGCTTATAAACGGATATGTGATGATTTCAAGCAGCTTAGTATTAATCAAATGATTACAAGGAATGGCTACAGAAATTATTTGAATTTAGAACCCAGCCGAATGCATAGGTTATCTGCAACTTTAGCATTTGGCTACTACATTGGAACTGTAGCCAGATATAGACCAACCTTGAACAAGGAAATACTAAAAGGAAGATACCAGGCGGTAATCCAAGAAGCTGTCAGTTCTTGTCCCAATCAATTTTTTTATCTTTTAATTAGTCACATTACAAATCAAATATGTGCTATTCCTATGGCTAAGATTGAATAAAAAAGGTCATACAATGAAAAAAATCCTGTATCTATGAAACTAATTGAGAAAATCAAAATAAAGAATTTTGGAAGGTTTAAAGACTTGTCAGTTTCTTTTTCCCCTGACATGAACCTTCTAATTGGTGATAATGAAGCAGGAAAAAGCACCATTTTGACAGCAATAGACATCGTCCTTAGTGGAAGTCGAAGCAAGATTGAAACCATTGGATTAGATAGCCTATTTAATACTAAAATTGTTGATGAATTTCTGAAATCAGACAAAAAATATGAAAACCTGCCAGTTTTGTATATTGAGTTGTACCTGAACAATCAAGAGAATAAAGATTTAGATGGGAGAAATAATTCATTAAATGAACCATCTCATGGATTATATATGATATGTGAACCAAGGGATGATTTAAGTAAAGAAATTGCAGATATACTGGAGCAAGAAGAAGATAACTTCCCATTTGAATATTACTCAATAAATTTTAAAACTTTCTCAGGTGATAGCTATACTGGATATAGAAAATTCATGAATCATCTTTTACTTGACAGTTCTCAGATTAACAATGAATATGCGACTAAATTTTATATTAAAACTTTATACCATTCAAACATAAACGAGTCAGAAAAGAATAAAAATCAGAATGAATATCGGAAGCATAAGGAAAAATTCAGAGAAGAAATTCTGTCTGATTTAAATGCCAGAATTGAAGATTATTCCTTTGCAATTCGTACAAATTCTAAGTCAAATTTAGAAACCGACCTTACAATTAAAGAAGAAGATATAGAAATTGAAAATAAAGGTAAAGGGCGACAATGCTTCATAAAAACTGATTTTGCACTGCGAAAAAACGAGAATGAGCTAGACTTAATTCTGTTAGAGGAACCAGAGAACCATTTAAGTCATGTTAACATGAAAAAATTGATTCAACGGATAAAAAAGTCTGAAAACAAACAACTTTTTGTTGCAACCCATAGCAACCTTATAAGTACAAGGTTAGATTTAAGAAAATCCATTTTGCTAAATAGTAATTCAAATAAACCTGTTTTATTAAATGATTTAAAGGAAGGTACTGCTAAGTTTTTTATGAAGGCTCCTGATAACAATATTTTGGAGTTCATTATGTCAGACAAAGTGATTCTTGTAGAGGGTGATGCAGAATATATTTTGATGCAGTGTTTTTATGAGAAAGTAACAAATGAAAAGCCAGAAGATTCCAACATACATATTCTGTCTGTCGGAGGGACAAGCTTTAAACGCTATTTGGATATCGCAAAACTTCTGCAAATAAAGACATGTGTAATTAGGGATAATGACGGGGACTATGATAAAAAAATTGTAGAATCATTTTCGGATTATACCGACGATTTAATTGGAATATTTTCGGAACTTGATAATTCAATCAGTACCTTCGAAATAGCGATGTATAAAACAAACACGGACATATGTGAAGAACTGTTTGAACCAGGAAGACGGTCACTATCGGTACAAGATTACATGCTTGCAAATAAAGCAGATTGTGCATTTATGCTTTTAGAAGATAAAAGTGATAAAATTAAGGTTCCTGACTATATCAAAACGGCAATAGAATGGATAAAAGGTTAATCTTAGCTGTTGCAGGTTCAGGTAAAACAACATTCATAGTTGATGAGTTATCTCTTGAGAAAAGAGCCTTAATTATTACCTATACAAATAATAATACAAGGAATTTAAAAGGAAGCATAATTGAGAAATTTGGTTTCTTTCCTGAAAACATTGAGTTGTTTTCATTTTATAATTTTCTTTATTCTTTTTGTTTTCGCCCATTTCTTGCATATAAGTTGAAATCGAAAGGAATTATATGGGATATTCCTCCCCAATGGACAAATAGAATTTCAAGAAATGACCTGAAATACTATTTAACAGAAGACAAAAGATTATATCATAACCGAATTTCAAAACTTTTGGAACAAACGGATATTATTGGTGATATTAAAAAAAGAATTGAAAAATATTATGATGAATTATTTATTGATGAAGTACAAGATTTGGCAGGGCATGATTTTAATTTACTAATGCACATTATTGCATCCAATTTAAAAATGACATTCGTAGGGGATTTCTATCAACATACTTTTGATACAAGCCGCGATGGAAATGTTAATGCCAATATACATTCAGATTACAATAAATATCTTAAATTATTTGAATCTAAAGGAGTCTCCATAGATAAAGAATACCTTAATAAAAGTTATCGTTGTCGTCCTTCAATTTGTAAATTTATAACAGATTCGATTGAAATAAAAATTGATTCACATCATGAGGAGGATTGTAATGTTATCTTGATTGACACAAAAGAACTTGCAGACGAAGTTTTTAAGAGTCCAGAAATAATAAAACTCTTTTATAGAGAGAATTATAAATATGATTGCTTTTCAAGAAACTGGGGAGATTGCAAAGGTGAGAATTGTTATGAAGATGTTTGTGTTGTCCTTAATAAAACAACTACTACGCATTACAAGAAAGGTACTTTAAATCAATTAAAACCTGTGTCAAAGAATAAGTTTTATGTTGCTTGCTCCAGACCGAAAAGGAATTTATATTTATTACCAGAGGAGATGATTAGAGAATATAAACAATAAAGCAAGGGATGGGCTAGCCCCTTGGAAAGGACAGAGGTGGGATAACATTCCCTAACACTCCCCATTTTTTAGACTTCTGAATTCAGATTTAGTTCTTATTTTCCCTCAAATCAAATAGTCAGCTAAACAGTCAAGTCCTAATTCTCAATATAAATCGTAACATTGGTTCTCCCTCCTTATAAAATACCCTAAAAAAGGTATTTTATTCACCCTTAATTACTTTTAATTTACACAAACATTAAACTCGAATGATATGGCAGCCGATATTAAAAATACCGTCGTCACCATTATTGGGGCTATTGCTGGAATAGACGTCGTTTTAATCCAAATGGATTATACTCTTTCAGGACCACCCCTGAAGATTCAGGGAGCGGCGATGACCTACCTGGCCATGGCCTTGCGGGGAGTGATCAAATCCTATAACAGTAAACAGACCATTACTAAACCCGAATTGACCAAGTCGGGTCTCACGGTGCATCAACTTGTCGAACTGGTAAAATCAAAAATTTAGAAATGAAAAGACTTTATCTATTTTTTTGCCTCTTGCCCTTTACGGTAATGGGACAACAAGAGGATAAAACAGATCCTATCGAGTGGCTGCAAAAAGCTAATATTGGACTTCGTAAGACCTACTCCGGATCATCGAAAGAAGAGCAAAAGCCTGCAAGCGTATTTTTTAACAGGGACACCAAGAACAACGTCAATTTCCTAACTGTAGATATGGGGCTTAAAATATCTGAATGGGACGTGTTTAAAAATGCCTCTTTCAATGATAAAACATCTCTACTTTTTTATCCAAAAGTAGAATATCATAAAAACACGAGTGAAGAAGACGAAAAAGATGCCCTCTCTGCCGGGGTTAACATGGAGTTTTTTCCAGTCCCATATAAAACGCCTGTGACAGAAGGATGGAACCTTGCCCCTTGGTTCCAGGGATCAGTGGACTACAAAAGGGATAAAGTCAACGACCTGAATACTATGAACTATCAGCTTTATTTTAGTCTTTTCAGTGCCCGTCCATTTTTGCCAGGGGGAAATGCGAGGGCTAACAATGGTAGCCTGATATTTCGGTACTTTGTTTATTCGGGATATGAACGGTATGCGGACACGAAGGGCTCCCTGGGAGAATCCTCCTATTGGTCTAACCGCCTGTTTATGGAGTTGTGGCCAATACCTGCGTTGAGCAAAGAATATCTTCAACTCACTTTTGAATATAATTATCGCCTCTCTCTACAGGACGACCTGTACCAACTGGGAAGTGTGGACTGGATGTCGATGGGGATAAACGTCTATCCCACGGGAAAAAGTAACCTTGGAATTGGACTGGAATATTCTCAGGGGAATGATCCGACCAACTCTTTTACAGATACCGGGAGATTATTGATAGGGTTGAATATTAAAATTTAAAGAAAATCCGCATACCTGCATACACTATGGATAATCAATTAGAAATTGCCAACGTAAGTAATGTCGTCGTAGAATATTTAAAAGAACGACCAGTCGGTGCAATTTTGATCAATGGCAAATGGGGAAGTGGAAAAACCCATTTTTGGAAAAATCACCTCGAGGATTTGGTGAAGGAAAATAAATTGATCCCAGTATATGTTTCCCTGAACGGAATTAACTCTATTAAAGATATGGAGCAACAAACAATCGTTGCATTTTTGGCTCGTGTACGAGGGAAACAGGCGAAATTCTGGAATAATGTGATCGGAACAGCCCTCACAGGATTAAATATCACAACACAAAAAGCAATTGACAGTGGTCTTGGAGATATTATCAGAGGAATGGGATTATCAAAAATTCCAATGGAAAAGTATGTGGTCTGTTTTGATGATCTTGAAAGGTGTAAGCTACCCATTGCCGAATCCCTGGGCTTTATTAATCGCTTTTTGGAACACCAATTTCTAAAAACCATTATAATGGCCGATGAATCGGAAATACCTGAAAAAGAGGTGGAGGAATACAACAAGAAGAAAGAAAAAGTAATTTCCAGGGTGTTGGGATTTGAAGTGGATATACCTGAAATAATTACTATCCTTTCTCAAACTAGAAAAGGCCACTCCCCATTTGAAAAACTACTTAAGGAACATAAAAACTTTATCACGGATTTTTTGCAGGAATACCAGGTGAAAAACTTAAGGGTATTGATGTTCTGGACCTATATTCTCGATAGAATAGCCCCGGAAGTACTTTCCATACAGGAAAAAGACTACCAACAGGAAATCTTGCTGTTTACCGCTTTAATTGTATTTGAGTTTAAAAACGGTGGGTTAAAGGACTTTAAAGAAACAAGGGACCTGGATAAAATAAGCTTTGAATATGGCTTTCGAAAACAGGCCTATGATAATAGTAATGGAGAGGAACAGGAGAAAAAAGACTATAGTTTTGAATTTTACGAAAAATATATTCATCAAAATGCCAGGTGGTATCACTTCTATCCCTCTATTTTTAAGTTTATCCTGACGGGGTACTTTGATAAAGAAGACCTTATAAAAGAAATTAAAGAAAGAATTCCCCCGAAAAAGAAGCCCCATGAAATAGGGTTTGAAAAGTTACTGCGTTTTCAATTCAGGGATATGGATGACAAGGAATTTCAAAAATGGGTGAATGTAGTCTGGGAAAATGCTGTAAAAGGAAAATACACGATTTATCAATATCCCCAAATCACGCTGTTTTTCCATTTCTTTAGTGACAATGGCCTGATCGGCCATTCTGAAGAGGAGATAAAAACAGGTCTAAATAAAGGGTTGGAATTGGCAGCTGATCATTCCAAAATTAATGACCACTTATTGGAAAACCTTTTACACTTTACCAATGAGGATGAGCGGGTAGAGGAAATGAAAAAGGAAGTAGAAAAAATGCACAATAAGATTTTTGGAAATGAAATGGTAGAGAAATCAAAAACCTGGGAAAATAAACTTTTAAAAATGGATGAAAACGAGCTAAATACTTATTTTGAGAAATATCGATTCGACCCTCTTATTTTTCGCTTCACCAACCCCACAGAATTTGGAGAAGCTATACTCAAAGCACCGGGGAGCACCACAAGGGTCTTGCGTCAGCTTATAAAAAAAAGATATTCACCGGGTGCCATAAAAGACTTCTTGTCGGAAGAGCACTCATTTTTGACCGAGTTGAAGGATTTTCTAAAAGTTTCATTGGACAAAGAGATCAAACCATTGAGAAAATTTAATCTGATTGAATTGATAGAAGAGTTGGACCACAGCATAGCAAAATTGGAAAATTAAGGGGGCAGCCCCTACGGGCCAGGCTATCCGCTATATCCCCGGCCCTCCGGGGGATGCCGCTGCTATCCTTGCTGCGGGATCATTTTCTTTCTTAAGGATCAAGCTACCATCCATTAAGCGAATGCCTTTCATTCAATTTTTTTCAAAAAACCGGCAAAAAACGCAGCGAAGATAGGGGCGGCACTATTGGATTGCTGTAAATGGGGGCAAAAGGGACGGCATAAACACTTGTCCTGCCCAGATGGCCCTCATTTATTCCGTTTCCTTTGGCCCATGACCCCCGCCCCTTGTTATCGTGCTTTCTTTTTGCCGGTTTTCTTTTGAAAAAATGTGTTTTGCAGCAGTTTTTTCTTTGAGCAGGCAGAAAGAAATGAATTCAAGTTTTAACCCTTAAAATGTAAAAATCATGGGACACAACATTCATTTCAACGAAAGCACAGGACGCCACAGCTTTTTCTCCGTGAAAAAGCCCGCATGGCACAAGCTTGGACAGGTGGTGGAAGAACACCCCACCAGTAAAGAGGCCATCGAATTTGCCGGGCTGGATTACAAGGTGGTCAAAACACCCTTGTTTACCACCACCTCCCAAATGGCCGTGGGAAAAGAGGGCCTGAACCATCAGGCCCCTACACTTCCCGTTCATTCCCATTTTGCCACCCTGCGGGAAGACAACCATACCGTATTGGGAGTGGTGGGCAAAGATTACAAGGTGGTACAAAATGCCGATGCCTTCGCCTTTTTTGATGCCATTGTCAAGGAAGGCAAAGGGGTAAAATATGAAACCGCCGGAGCCCTCGGCAATGGGGAGCGGATCTTTATCACCGCCAAACTGCCCGACAATATCCGGGTGGGCAAGGACGACCTGATCGACCAGTACATCTTTTTGACCACCTCCCACGATGGAACGGGCAGCATCACTGCCGCCTTTACGCCAGTGCGGATCGTTTGCCAGAACACCTTGAATGCGGCCATGGGCAAACTGTCCCGGGTGGTCAGGATTCGACATACTTCCGGGGCAAAAGAACGCCTGGCACAGGCACACAAACTCATGGGGATCGTAACCCAATCGGCAAAGGCCATGCAGCAAACCTTTGACCGGTGGACTAAAGTGAATATCACCGACCGACAGGTGAAGCGTCTTATTCAACAGGCCTTGGCACCCAATAAGGAAACCCTGGACAAGCTGCATAAGGGCGAGGTAGAAGAGCTTTCCGCCAACTTTAAAAACCAATGTGAAGATGCCTTTGCCTATGCCCTCATGAGTGAAGCCCAGCAAATGCCCACCACTAAGGGGACGGTGTTTGGAGCATACAACGCCGTCACCGGGTATTTTCAAAATGTGCGGTCCTTTAAATCCGAGGAGGACAAAACCAAATCCATCCTATTGGGCGGTACTGCGCAAATTAAAGGACAACGGGCATTTAACCTGTGCGGGGAGTTCGTGAAACATGGGGAGGAAGTGTTGGACTGATCCCCGGCCGGGGCGCAACCTGCCCCGGCTTTTCTTTTTCAAGGCCTTCTTTCTTGGGACCAAGAAAGAAGCAAAGAAAGGTTTCACTTTTTGATCGGGAAAAACCATGTCCAATAATAGAACACGACGCTCAAAAAGGCTAAAGGGCATTCTTTCAAGTCTCATCATCAATTACGGTACAAAGTTAGGCCCGTTTGCTCGGAGGCGACACATGAGACTACGGCATAAACACCTGCCCGGCGGCTCCGCCCTTTCATTTATTCCGTTTCCTCATGGCCTTGCTCGCAAAGGGCCTGTGGCGGCACCATAATTCATGTTTAACTTAAATCAAGAAGAT
>JGI2924J29684_1078669_pt1 | contig 96677 bp, 71 predicted proteins | sample BenlonsequencITS_FD_29684 | JGI IMG/M metagenome (IMG submission 29684)
AAGTACAGGCCCTGGATAATGATCCATGTGGAATACTTCCACCATAAATCCAATGCATTGCGTCGTGAAAAGGAACTTAAAGCGGGATAGGAAAGGAATTTGGTTATGATGGGCAATAACAAAACGTATAACCGATAATATCAACACCCCTTCTTTCAATTCCTGCCTTATTATTATATCTCCCCTTCAATCTATTTTAATTGCCTCAAGTAATCTCCATTACCCTCACAAATCTACAGGCTTTAACTACCAGTTATTGTCCTATCCTGAGGACAAATTGATACTCAACGTCTATCAATTCCTTAAAACCGGAACTGAACCTAAAGCATTATCTTTCAGGATGTTTCGCTCATTTCACTCCCTAATCGAGGAAATCGTGCGATTTTTTAGCGTTACGCTTGTTGTAATATAGTGAAATTTAGCATATCACCATGCTTGATCAAAAAAATATTAGGCAACAAAAAAGCCCCTCCTAGGAGGGGCTTTCAGGTATCGTAAGTTAGTGCACCTTACTTTACTTTTTCAACTACAGCTTTAAATGCCTCTGGATGATTCATGGCTAAGTCGGCCAACACTTTTCTGTTCAGCTCAACTTCCGCTTTTTTCAACATCCCCATAAATTGTGAATAAGAAATGCCATGTTCTCTGGCACCGGCATTGATACGCTGGATCCAAAGCTTTCTGAATTCTCTCTTCTTCGCTTTTCTATCCCTGTACGCGTACTGTAAACCTTTTTCGTATTTGTTTTTGGCTACGGTCCATACGTTGCTACCTCTTCCGAAGTAACCTCTGGTAGCTTTTAATACTTTCTTTCTTCTTGCTCTTGACGCTACTGCGTTTACTGATCTTGGCATAATTTGATGATTTTTTGACTCTTGGTGGCATTAGAATTCTATTCTTCCGCACTTTTTAAAGACCAAGCATCTGGTGAATAAATAACCTTAAATGATAATTTGTCGAAAATTAGATTCTCAACATGTCTTTTACTCTGTTCACATCTGACTCATGAACTTCGCCCATTTTGGTAAGATTTCTCTTTCTCTTGGTCGCTTTCTTCGTCAGGATGTGGCTTTTGTAAGCATGCTTCCTTCTGATTTTCCCTGATCCAGATAATTTGAATCGTTTTTTTGCACTTGATTTAGTTTTTACTTTAGGCATAACACTGTATTATATTTGTTGAAATTATTTCTTACTTGCTTTAGGAGCAACAAACATATTCATCCGCTTTCCTTCCATTTTGGGAAGTTGTTCTACCTGACCGTATTCCTCCAGTGACTGGGCAAACTTCAACAGCAGCATCTCTCCCCTTTCCTTGAAGACAATTGATCGGCCGACGAAATGAACGTAAGCCTTTACTTTTGCCCCATCCTTCAGAAAGTTAATGGCATGCTTCAGTTTAAAGTCAAAATCATGGTCATCCGTATTCGGACCGAACCTGATTTCTTTTAGAACAGTCTTGGCAGCATTGGCTTTGATTTCCTTCTGCTTCTTCTTCTGCTCATATTTAAATTTTGCATAATCAATCACCTTACATACAGGCGGATTAGCGTTTGGAGAAATTTCGACGAGATCAAGATCTTGCTGTTGGGCAATCTTGATGGCTTCATCTGTAGACATGACTACATTGCCCCCTTCTACAAAATCCCCTACTACCCGTACCTCTCGGGCTCGGATCTTTTGGTTTACTTTATATGGTTCTTCTCGTCTCGGTTTAAACGGTTTTCTTCCTCTCAAAATAGTTATGGTTGATTGAATGAATTTGACTGCAAATATCGGATATTTTTTTAATTATTAAAATACCGATTCTTTTTTAGCTTTTATTTTTATTTACTCAATGATTCCGAAATAATATTTTTGAAGTACTTTACGAAATCTTCTGGTGTAAAACTTCCCAAATCTCCTTCACCATGTTTCCGTACGGACACCTTGCCTTCTTCTTGCTCTTTTTCACCGACTATAAGCATAAAAGGCACTTTTTTCACTTCTGCATCCCTGATTTTCCTACCGATTTTTTCGTCTCTGTTGTCTATAGAACCTGCGATATCGTTCTCATCCAACAACGACTGAACGGTATTGGCATAATCGATAAATTTCTCGGAAATTGGTAAAATATTTATTTGATCCGGTGATAACCAAAGCGGGAAGTTACCTGCGCAATGCTCGATCAGCACCGCCACAAAACGTTCCAATGAACCAAATGGCGCCCGGTGAATCATCACAGGACGATGCTTTTGGTTATCCGATCCCACATATTCCAATTGGAAACGGTCTGGCAATTGATAATCCACTTGGATCGTTCCCAGCTGCCAGCTTCTACCAAGGGCATCCTTTACCATAAAGTCTAACTTCGGCCCGTAGAAAGCTGCTTCTCCCAGCTCGGTGACGGTCTGAAGTCCCTTTTCCTGAGCAGCTTCAACAATCGCTGCTTCAGCTTTGTTCCATGCTTCGTCTCCTCCGATGTATTTTTCCTTATTTTTTGGATCCCGAAGGGATATCTGGGCGGTGTAATCATCAAATCCCAATGCCTTGAATACATATAGCACCAAGTCAATGACTTTGATAAACTCTTCTTTCACCTGATCGGGACGACAGAAAATATGGGCATCGTCCTGAGTAAAGCCCCTTACTCTGGTCAATCCATGAAGTTCACCACTTTGCTCATATCGATAAACAGTCCCAAACTCCGCATAGCGAATCGGTAGATCTTTATACGACCTGGGCTTATGCTTATAGATTTCACAATGGTGAGGGCAGTTCATGGGCTTAAGCAAAAACTCCTCTCCATCATGGGGAGTGGCTATCGGCTGAAACGAATCCTTTCCGTATTTTTCATAATGGCCAGAGGTTTCGTATAATGCCTTGTGGCCAATATGAGGAGTTACCACTTGTTGGTAACCGGATTTATCCTGTGCTTTCTTCAAAAAGTTTACCAATCTTTCCCGCAGCAAGGTTCCCTTCGGCAACCAAAGCGGCAATCCCATGCCCACTTTTTCGCTGAAAGTAAACAGCTCCAATTCTCTTCCCAGCTTCCTATGGTCGCGCTTTTTGGCTTCTTCTACCATGGCCAAGTATTCCTTAAGCTCTTTGGCTTTCGGGAAAGACACCCCATAGATTCGGGTAAGCATTTTATTGTTTTCATCGCCACGCCAATATGCGCCGGCGATGTTCATCAGTTTTACGGCTTTGACAAAACCGGTGTTCGGGACATGCGGCCCTCTACAAAGGTCTACAAAATTGCCTTGCTCATAAAAGGTGATCTTGCCATCTTCCAATCCTTCGATCAGGTCAAGCTTGTATTCGTCTCCCTTGTCTTCAAAATAAGCAATGGCATCATCCTTTGAAATATCTTTTCTGATGTATTCATTTTTCTGTTTGGCGAGCTCGACCATCTTTTTTTCTATGGTCTCCAGCTCATTTCCGTCAATTTGCTTGTCGCCAAAATCCACATCATAATAAAATCCAGTCTCAATGGACGGGCCGATGCCAAACTTCACGCCTGGATAAAGCGCTTCCAATGCCTCAGCTAATAGGTGGGCAGAAGAATGCCAAAAAGTGGATTTTCCTTCCTTGTCATTCCAGGTTAATAATTGCACCTCAGCATCTTGGGAAATGGGGCGCGTGGCATCCCAAACTTCTCCGTTGACTTTGGCGGCCAGGACATTCCGTGCTAATCCCTCACTGATACTAAGCGCGATTTGTAAGCCGGTAGTGCCTTTTTCATACTGCCTTACTGACCCATCTGGCAGTGTAATGTTAATCAAGTTGTCAGACATTTAAAATTGTTATACTAAATATGGAACAAAACACCTTTACAAACAGGTGCATTAAGAATGCAAATATGCAAATTCAGTTACGTAATTGAAAAAAAATGCCCTTTCAATATTATAACGTGTGCCATTAAATTGACAGGTCTCGGATACCTTCAGTCAAAAAACATATCGGCCGCTTTCTTCCTTTTCCAGAAAAAAGCGGCCGATGTATGAATGTTAAAATGGACTGAACAGCCTATTCCCCTACCACGGTTGTCCTGTGCCTTGCAGCAACCAGAATTTTGACCATGGACTGTTGGCCTCATCCGCTTGGGAATAAGGTGTGGTCTCCAGCCGGTCCAAAGCTGCGGTGGCATTATCAGTGTTGATGCTCAACTCTTCCTGCATGTAGAAAAACCGCAGTGGTAGCACTGACCTTACGGCAAACTGACCAGCGGTCAAAGAAGGAAGCCCCGTCCTTCTGTAATCAAACCAAGATTCGGTAGCCGCTGTCCAGCTTGCAATCCACTTTTGCTCCATAATTTGGGAAAGTGAACCATCAAAGGCTGCTGCTCCGGAGATGTATTCATCATAACTGTCCTCCTGCCCCCAAGCGACCAAGGACGCGTTCACCGCTGCTTCATAAAATCCTGCCGCATCGCCCGAAATCCAGCCTTTTACGGCTGCTTCGGCTAAACCAAACTGAACCTCGGAAGCTGTCAACAGCCGACACTTTAAGAAATCCCCAGATGGCTCGGTATACATTTCACTGAGAAATGATACATGCGGGTTATAGGATTGCTGTCCCGGTGTTGGATTGAGGTTATATTCACTGGGAAGGTTCGAAACAGACGGGGGAATTCCGACATAATCTGGATCAGTGTCTACCGGCTTTCCTTCCGCCACATCAGACGCAATATACCGAACGCCATCAACGACCTCGTCTGACCCAGCAGGTAAATCGGGATCGATCACAATCGGTACCTCAACCTTTTCAGCCCACACTCCCAGCCTGGCGTCGTCCAATTCCTGTAGCCTGTCCACCAACGTAGCGCACATTTTGATCCTTCGATAGTTGCTGCCGTTACTGCCATCAAAAACGGTGTTGGAAGGCCAAGAAGTCCCCGAAGACACCCCGGGAAACGGCAAAGATGCCTCATCCGCTTCGGTCACGATCAAGGGAAATTGCCCGGGATCATTTACTATCGCCTGCATTCCAGCTGCCGCGAAATCCGGTAGTTTATCCGATACCCGGATATAGTAGCGCAGCATCAACGAATTGGCAAATTGCCGCCATTTCATGACATCTCCTTGAAAAAGGACATCTTGGGGAACAGCATTGTCATTAGGGAGCTCTTGCAAAATGCCGTTGGCCTCCTGCAGCATCGTAATGACACCCTGATAAATTTCCTGTTGGGTATTAAAACTGGGCAATAGGTATTGATCTCCACCCAAATCACCTTTCAGTGCATCTGTAAACGGAGCATCTCCCCATAAATCGGCCACTCGTCCGAAGTTATAAGCATTCATCACCTTGGCTACCGCAATGTAAAATGGCAGCGATAACTCTTCCCCTCGCTTTTCCATTAACCGGGCATTTTCCAGGATATTATAATACCCGGACCAGCTTTGGTTAGACCAATCATAATTGTTATGGTCTTCAAACCACGCATCTTTTTGGGTATGCTGCATTACCCCAGCAATATCTCCAAAACCCAAATTGAGCTCACGCGTGGCTGTTTCGGTGATCACAGTAGTGATCAGCAGGTTGGGATGGACAGCATCCGGATCAATCCCGTTCGGGTTTACATTCAATTCGGTAAGGTCTTGGCAAGATGACCATAAGCACATCAAAGCCAGGCCAAGGCACAAGGATGAATAAAATCTATTTCTATAGTTTTTCATGATATCTTCTCTTTTCAATTGCTTCACAATGATCAAAATTTGGCATTCAACCTAAAGCCAATCGGAATCACCCAAGGGTTTACATTGTATCGCTCAATTCCCTGCTTGAAGGTGCCATCGCTTTCTGGTTGAAAGGCATTCTCTGGATCAATGCCGATCTTTGCCTTGGTCCAGAGAATCAAATTACTGGTGTACAGGCCTATATTGATGGACTGCATGTTAAGCTTTTTAGCCGTTTCTGTAGGGATGCTATAGTTCAGGGTTGCATCTCGAAGCTTGATGTAAGAAGCATCGAACATGGCTGGCTTGAAGAAATCCCATGGGTAATTATCGGCATAAGGAATGATCTTGGTACCCTCTTCACCAAGGTTTTCCTGGTACCCTGTGATTTCTCCAGCATCATTATAAACAGGGATTACACCTGGATTGAACACCCCGTCGTTAAGCGTAACGGCATATTCAAATGGAAAACCTCCACTCTCGGCTGTCGGACCACCGACGATATTGATCCCGTCAGTAATGTGGGTATCTTTATTGGCGACCAACCAATCCCTAAGTGCTCTCCCGCTTAGCCCATTGGGGCTGATGATTTCGTCCAAAAAGCGTTGGGTTTTCAAATCCGATTCAGAGTATCGGAAGGTTTGGGAGACAAAGTCCCCTCCTTTTCGCCAGTCAAAAGTAAGGCTAAGACTCCAGTTCTTATAGCTTAAGCTGGCCTGCATCCCGGCAATGAAATCCGGGTTAAAATTGCCGACTTTGTTTTTGGCATTGGCTTGGTTAATGGCCTGCCAACTGCCGTCTTCATCCAGGACGGGATAACCGTAATACGGTGATTCCGGATCTTCTACCGTAACCAGTTTACGGTCATAAATACTGCCGATCTCATCGCCTACATAAGACCACGCCCCTCCCCTGGAATCGCTCCAAAGGTAAAACACCTCTACCTCATCGGTCAATTCCTCTATCGTACTCCTGTATTTGGAAACATTGAAGTTTAGGTCCAGCACAAACTCATTATCGATCGGGGTAAGCCCCAAAACCATTTCCCAACCTTTGCTGTTGACCAAACCGGCATTGACGTATTTACTGGTAAAGCCAGAGGAAGGAGGCAAGGTCACGGGTAAAATCTGGTTTTTATTATCTGTATTGAAGTACGTAATGTCAAACCTCAATCTATTGCGAAAGGCTGCCGCCTCAAGGCCAAACTCGTAGGAAGTAGCTATCTCTGGTTTCAGATCAGGAGTCTTAAGCCCATCAGGCACTGACAGGCGGGTCTGGCCTGCCCATTCTTCTGTATTGGAGAGGGTCGGAAGCAGGTTATATGGTCCCGTATCGTTACCTACCTGTGCCCAACCTGCCCGCAATTTGATCATGTCCACTTGATTGCCCATCGGCAACATGTCACTGATAATGGCACTCAAGGAAGCGGATGGATAAAAATAGGAGCGATTAGCTGCCGGCAACGTACTGGACCAGTCATTTCGGGCGGTCAAATCCAGGTAAAGCAGGTCTTTATAACCCAAGTTTGCCAAACCATACACACTGTAAACAGCTTTTTCGGAAATACTACTGCTATACACCAAATTGTCTGAAAGCGTATTGCTCAAAGTATAAACCCCAGGTACAATCAATCCAGACCCTTCGGATTTGGTGGCATTCTGCATGGTATTGCCGCGGTTGTAGCGAAGGTTCCCTCCTGCTGAGTAGGTCATGCTAAAATCGGTGAGCTCCTTTTGATAGGTGGCCATTACCTCAATATTGCGCTCATATCGATCCAAATTCACAATGCCGTATCCACCGTTTGGATCTTCTGTATAGCTCATCGGAATCTTGGATTCCCGCCTTTCGGAATACATGTCAAGCATGTATTTGCCTTGAAGGGAAAATTCATCCGTAATCTGATAATTCAAGCCGATATTGCCAAAAACCCGGTTTCTGTCAAAACTGTTGTTCACTTCATAGGCCAGGAAATACGGATTATTGTAATCCCCTATGGCCTGGGAGCGCTGCTGGATTCCCTCCTGCCCGGGCATCCAATAGTCTTTCAAATCATTGATGTCAATGTGCGGAGAAAGCTTATAGGCCCATTCCAGTGGATTGGCCCCACGGTTTCCAGCGGGCCTGTTGTCTGAACCGGTTCTGCTAATGTTTACACTGCTGCTAAGTCGAAGCTTATCCGTAATCGCCAAATCAGAATTTATGGACAAGTTGTTTCGATTGAAATCAGAATTAGGAACAATTCCCCAATTGTTCAAGTTGGTATAACCAATCCTGTAATTCATCTTTTCGGTATTATTGGAAACCGATACGCCGTTAGTGGTCGTTACGCCATTTCGTACAAAATTCGCCACATTATCAGGATTGGACACCAACGGCAACGGAATCAAGTTACCATTTTCATCACGAGGACTGTTCCATTGGATGGCCTCGTATCCTCGGTCAAGTTCAGGGCCTGCACCAGCCGAAGATCCTTCTTCAATGGTGAGCACTCCTCCCGGATAAGGATTGTTATCTGGCGTATAAGGTCGCACCCCTGTGGCAAAGCGACTGTGCATCGGCAGGTATTTGTAGGGCACTTCTACCAAAGTATTGGAAGAAACACTTACGGTAACTTTATCCACATTTTTACCGGACTTGGTCGTGATAAGGACGACACCGTTCCCTGCACGTGAACCATAAAGTGCTGCAGCACTGGGGCCTTTCAGCACGGAAACACTCTCAATATCCTCCGGGTTGATATCGGACATGGCATTGCCATAATCCACTTTGTTGTCGTTTCCGATCTGGCTGATATTATTGAGGGAGTTGATCACGGGAACGCCATCCACCACAAATAGCGGTTGGTTATCTCCGCTAAGGGAGGTGATGCCGCGGATGATCATGCTTACCGAAGAACCTGGCCCTCCGGTGGAATTGATGCTTACGCCAGGCACCCTGCCTGCTAGGGATTTCAGCATATTGTCCTGTCCGCCCCGTTCAAAATCCTTTCCTGAAACTTCCGAAACGGCATAACCGAGCGAACGCTCTTCGCGACGGATTCCCAAGGCCGTGACCACTGCTCCTTCTAAATTCTGGTAGGCACCTTGCAAGGTAATCCGTAAATTGGTTTGGTTGCCTACTGCCATTTCTTTTGAGTGGAATCCTACATAGCTGATCACCAGCACCGTTTCACTTCCCGGCACTTCTAAGCTAAATTTTCCATCCAGGTCGGTGATGGTACCAGTGGTAGCACCCTTGATCTTTACAGTGGCTCCAGCCAGTGGATTGCCCTCTTCATCAAAGACCACTCCGTCGATCTTTGCCCTTCTTGCTTCTTTGGATTTAGGACGGATAAGAATTGTTTGACCTGCCTTCCGAAATTCCAGTTGACTCTTTGTATTGAGCATGTTAAGGAGCTCATTCAGCTGTCCCCTTTCACTGAGCTGAACTTCCCCATTAAGTGCTGGCGCAATGGTTTCATCATATAAAAATTTATAATCGGTTTGTTCTTCTACGCTAAAAATAAATTGACGTACCGTAACGTTAGATTGAGGAAGACGGATTTGTTGGTCTTCAGCTGGATAAGCCGCAGCACCAAGCAAAATTGCCATGGCGAAGAGACTTATCCGTTGGAGCCAATAGGTCCAAAGATTTCCATTTGTAATTTTAATTTTCATACTTTGCTAAAATTTTGAGTGGTTAATTTTCTACTTGAATTGACAGCATGGGGCCGTTCGCCAAAACTGGGCCTCATGCTTGTTTTAGTTTACCGGTTTGTTTGGTGCTTCATAGGCAAGGGGTTGATCTTTATGAGTTCTGGGTTTTGGGTGTGTTCTTTATTGGCCAGAAAGGCAATGGCACGAATCATCTCATGCACATCTTTATCCGCAAAACGACCATTAAGCGTCAACTTGTAAAGGGATGAGTCCACCACTTCCAGCTCCACGCCATACCATCGTTCCATTTTTCTTATCACTTGGTCAAAAGGCGTTTTGTCAAAGGCCAAAATCCGCGCTTTCCATAAAATTTCAGCTGCTGCTTCCACACGATAGCTACCGCTATCTTTTTGGATGACAATGGATTGACCTTTGGTCAAGGTTTCCGATAAGTTTGGAATGCTATGGCTACTGACCGCTACTTTTCCCTCCGTCACGGTGACCCTGTAAAAATCTTCTTCTGGATAGGCCTCCACATTGAAAGCCGTTCCCAATACTTGAATGTCCATCTCACCACTGTGAATGGTAAAAGGCCTAGACACATCCCGGAAAATATCAAAAAAGCCCTCTCCTTGGAAGGTTACTACTCTCCCCTTCTCCGGCTTGAATGGTTCATACGCCAAGGTGCTGCCGGCATTCAAATAAACATGGCTACTGTCTTCCAATATATAATCCGATTGCTCTCCATAGGCTGTTTGATGACTGACAAGCTCTGAGGAAGGCTGTGCTCCAAAAAACAACACCCCAGCCCCAATGCCGAGCAAAAGCAACAAGGATGCTGCCACCGCCATCCAAGGTGCCAGCCGGTGTTGGGGAGTCGTTTGTGCAGGATGATAGGCATCCATTACTTGTTCGAAATGATCCTGCAGGACTTCTTCTACTGCTTGACTTTCACTGGAAAACTCTTCCAGCATCAGCTCAAATTCCGCTCTGCTGATTTCTCCTTTTAAGTACCGCTCTGTGAGCGCTTTGATATCCCTGTTTGTATTTGACATAAGCTGATCTTTATCAAATGCCCTATCCACCTATGATTCAGCAGATAAGCTACTTTGTTATAAAGACTCAATATCTGCTCTAACAGACTACTCTGACAAGGTTAACTTTTCATTAACAACTTGTTTTCTCACTGATACTTCTCGGTAAAAGTTATCAAGCATCCTAACCAAAAAACGTATTGCTCCCTGCTACTTCACTCCCTGCGGAGCACTGATCACGTCCAGATACCTTCCCATCCAATAGGGTAAAAGCCAAATATCCCCGGCGCTGTACGCTGATTTTCCTTGGCTGCCCCCGTCCAGCTCAAAACGATTGGCATTGTGTCTCCTAATCCGAAGTTCATCCGGTGGAAGAACCTTGGCTGTGGCTTGGTTGCGGAAATTTGCATCCAGTTTGACGATGTCTTTGCGGTGACTATTGACCATCGTCCAATCGATCAAATCCATGGGATACTGCTTCAGGTACCATATTGCCTCTTCTTGATCAAAATTATCCGGCGAAATCATGGCGGTAAATATGTTCCACAAACCATCTTTCTCCGGACGTTCTGCCTCCCAGTGATCCTTGATGGCCTTCCTATAATGGCTTTTCAAGGTATCATTGAACGCATAGCGATAGAGTCCCCAGTAGCCCAAAAAGTACATTTCATCATCCGAATGATTCCAACTTTGGGACAGCATCTCCGCCCAATCATCTGAACTTTCATCCGCCCTTCCGATATTTTCCATCGGAACCATTAGGTTCTGCAAATAACCGTGCCCATCCATTAGCTCAAATGCCTTTTCCTTGTAAATTTCCTTTTTTGTGAAATGGTAGGCGGTTTGGAGCATCGCAATGATATTGGAAGAATTCAGTTTCCGGTCCCCTACCATTGGCGGGAAACCATTGACGTATTCCGGGTTCCATTTGCCCCAAAGCGTAGGCTTCCCGTCATAATCCACCAAGTAGAAATCATGGGCTACAATATGCTGCATCAATCCATCCAGCAACCTAATGGCCTGATCCCTCACTTCGGGTACCTTGACCACCTCTGCCAATACCCCAAAAGCAAAGACATGCCCTATCGCTTCGTCACTACTGGTGGTAGCTTTCCAATCCCACTCAGGATGTTCCGCGGATTGCCAGCGCTCGGGATCGGAAAGGTGCTTCTTATACCCTGACCGGTTAAAAGACCGGGAAGGAAATCCTTCCACTGGATTGATGGTATATAACCTTTCCATGGCATCCAACGATTCCCGACAATTTTCCAAGGCTTCTGCGTCACCGCTGACCGCATAGCGAAAGGCCTGACCTGCCAGATACATGGCGGTCCAAAGGCCATCATTGTCAGAATCCTTCAGCATCCCCGAGTCTACATTTCCCGCCTCCAGATTCCCCAAAGAAGCATTAAACCCAAACCGGATATGCCGATTTCTAACTTGGTCTTCAAAATACATGGCCTTATCGTGCAAGGTATATTCGCTAAATACCAGCTTGGAAAGCCCTTGGGAGGTAAGCAAGAGGATACTCCCCTCTTTTCCCTCCCCAATATCGATCACCCTCGTGCCCACCAACCACCGCTCTCCAAAGTAATAGTCAAAGCCCCCGTCATGCTTCACCCGAAAGGCTCCCTTTTCAGTTCCCATCCATAGGGTTCCCTTGATATTTTTAACGGTGAGGATGGCCGGACAAGGAAGCTGGGAGTTTTTGGTGGAAGCCTTGTTGGTAGATAGGTCAAATGTAAAATACCCATCGGTCGTTCCTACAACCATCTTTTGACCTTTCGCTGTAAAATCAAAACTCGTCAGGCCCTCGCCACTGTACAGGTGAGTCAGCCCCCCTCCTTCACCATCCAACCTGTAGATGCTGCCTACTGTCAGTAAAACATGACTTTTTAAGGCCGAATTATACTTTATCGTTAGCGGTTTTTCAGGTATCTTGATCGACCATAGTATTTTATTTTCCTTGACCGCATGGATCTTTTCTTTTCCCACCACGATGAACGTAAAATGCTCCGATGGGCTTAGCATCCTCGCTTCAGTTAAACCATGGATATCAAATAATTTTCCTGCCCAGGCATTGGACAAAACCGCTGTGCTGTCCAGATAGACAAATTGATCCTGATAAAGCACCAAATCCTTCAACACCTTATCGTTAAGGCCTTGATAGGTCTGGTCTTTCATCAATTTTCCAGGATAGAGAAAAGCACCTGCATGGGGTCGAAAAACACCGCTATCTGTCAAAACCTGAATGATACCATTCCTATCCGATGCTACCTTTATGGCTTGTTCCTCCATTTCAAAAGGATATTTGATGCTGACTTCCTGCTCAAATGGAGTATCCTGATAAGCCACAGGAGTTAGTTCAGCCTCATCTGCCCCTTTGGACTGGCAGGCACTTATGAAAATAGTATAGGCAACACATAGCAGAAGTGAATATAGACTGGGTTTAGACATTGGAATAGGTATTGATGAATATAAAACTGATTTCTTATAGGGTACGCAACTTCAGTCAAATCAGGCTATTGCCAAGAACAAACCTTTTCACCAGTAGTCCATGTATGCAAGATTGAAGTATATTGGTCAGGACATTATCTTTTTTAACCATGAAGATTGGAATTGATTTAGGAGGTACCAAAGTGCAGATTGGCCTGGAAAAAAATGGTACCATCGTTCGACAACAAAAAGCTTTTCTGACCGAAAAGGACAACTTGGAGGCCTCTTTGGCCCAGTTAAAAGAATTTATCCGCCCTTTTATTTCCGAAGCGGTATCAGGCATTGGTATCGGGGTACCTTCAGTGGTGGATACTGCCCAAGGAATCGTCTATAACGTCACCAATATCCCCGCTTGGGAAAAAGTACATTTGAAGGATATTTTAGAGGAGGAGTTTAACATCCCCGTGATGGTCAATAATGATGTAAATTGTTTTGTCCTTGGTGAACACCGCTTTGGCTTGGGCAAAAATTTTCAACATATCGTCGGCCTCTGTATCGGTACCGGCTTAGGAGCAGGGTTGGTACTGGACAATCAACTTTACATGGGACATAACTGCGGTGCGGGAGAAATCGGGCTTGTCCCTTACTTGGACCAAAACATTGAATACTACGCAAGTGGCAATTTTTTCACGGCCATCCATGACACCACCGCCCTTCAGGCATTCCATGCCGCTACGGCAGGAGACCATGATGCCCTTCAGCAATGGGAGGAATTTGGCCTTCACTTTGGTAAGGCCATGTTAGCGGCCATGTATACTTATGACCCGGAGGCCATTATCATTGGAGGTTCTATTTCGAAAGCTTACCCGTTTTTTAGCCAAGCACTTCAAAAAACATTGGCGGAATTTATCTATCCCGAATCATTTAAACGGCTAAAAATACTAATTTCAGAAAATGAACACATTCCCATGCTGGGAGCCGCTGCTTTAACCCACTTGAATTTGCACCCATGATATGAATAGAAATCTCCCCATCGTCCTTTTGATATTGCTCATTTTCTTCGTCATATCTTTTTTGACCAATATCCTTGGTCCTATTATACCAGATATTATCGAAAGCTTTGATTTGAGCCTTGGGCTTGCCGGCTTTTTGCCATTTTCTTTTTTTGTGGCCTATGGCGTCATGTCCATTCCTTCGGGGCTGTTGGCAGAAAAATACCATGAGAAAAAAGTGCTGATAGTTGCTTTTATGATTGCTTTTGGAGGAGCATTATTGTTTGCGGTTTTTACGAGTTTTATCGTAGCCCTATTATCACTTTTCATCATCGGTATTGGCATGGCAATGCTTCAGGTGGTGATTAATCCATTGCTGAGAACAGCTGGTGGGGAATCCCATTTTGCGTTTAACTCTGTCTTGGGGCAATTGGCATTTGGTGCAGCTTCTTTTCTCAGTCCCATGCTTTACAGCCACTTGGTCACCCACATGCATACAGACGCATCAGCATCGAGCTTGATTAAGTTCCTCAACCCATTGGTTCCTGAGCAATTGGCTTGGGTTTCATTGTACTGGGTATTTGCAGCCATCGCTTTGGTGATGGTGCTGATATTGGTTTTTGTCCGCTTTCCGAAAGTCACCTTGGGAGATGATGAAAAAATAAACATTCGAGGCGCATTCAAGGATTTAATCGCCAATAGGCGTGTCCACCTGTACTTTCTCGGAATATTTTGCTACGTCGGTACCGAACAGGGAATAGCGAATTGGATATCGAAATTTCTCCAAACTTACCATGGCCTGGATCCAGCGATCGAAGGCGCCCAAACCATTTCCTATTTCTGGGGACTGCTGACCATTGGCTGTTTGCTGGGATTGTTGTTGCTGAAACTAATGGACAGCAAAAAAGTCCTTCGAATATTTACTGGAGGTGCTATTTTGGCCCTGCTACTTTCCCTTTTTGGGCCTACTGAAGTAGCCTTGATCACCTTTCCGCTGACAGGGTTCTTTGCATCCGTGATGTGGTCAGTTATCGTATCGCTTGCCTTAAACTCTGTTCCCCGCCACCACGGCACCTTTTCAGGCTTGCTGTGCACCGGAATCGTGGGTGGTGCGGTGGTTCCATTGATCATTGGGGCACTAGCTGATGTCGCAGGCTTACGATGGGCAATGCTCTTTTTATTGGTTACCTTAGGATATGTCCTGAGTATCGGTTTTTGGGCAAAGCCACTGGTAAAAAATGCTACCATTACTTCCCTCAATGATCTTTTCAAACGCCAATCCTAATGCTATGTACAAAGTCATACTCCTATTGGATTTTGCTGAAGAATACAGCAAGAGCCTGTTGAAAGGCATATCAAAATATGCGTCGGAAAATGGACGGTGGACTTTTTGCCGCATGCCCCTCTATTACCGTGAAACCAAAGGGATGGAGCGTATTTTGGATTGGGCAAAAGAATGGGGCGCCCATGGGATTATAGGCCAACTATACAATGAAATGGACCTCCAGAAGATCCTCGATACGGGCATCCCTGTTATCGCCCAAGATTTTAAGGAGCGTTTTGATGTCCTACCAAATATCACAGGGGACTATCATAAAATGGGCCAGCTAGGAGCTGATTATTTCCTGAAAAAAGGTTTCAAGCATTTTGCCTTTTATGGCTTTAACAATATCGTCTGGTCGCGCGAACGTGCGGAAGGGTTTGAGAGTCGAATCAACGACCATGGATATAAGGTTCATTATTTTGAACACCGAAAATCTCGGTCCACGGATATCTGGTATTATAAGAGCAATTCCCTGAGCAACTGGCTCCTTTCCCTCCCAAAGCCAATTGCATTGATGACCTGTGACGACAATCAAGGGCTGCATATCACCGAAGTATGTCGACAAAATAATATCCGGATCCCGGAAGAAGTGGCAGTGCTGGGAGTAGACAATGATGTCATGTTGTGCGAACTATCTGATCCACCACTTTCCAGTATCGCCATGGACATCGAAAAAGGTGGCTATGATACCGCTAAGCTGTTGGAACACATGATCATCAATGGCAATCAGTCCCATTATGACATTATCGTAGAAGCCACTCAAATCATCACCAGGCAATCCACCGACATATACGCCACACATGACACCTACATTGCTTCTACTCTAAAATATATCCATCAACATATCGAGAACAATCTCCATGTGGAAGATGTCGTACAGCAAGTACCGCTTTCCAGACGTTCCCTTGAGAAACGCTTCCTACAAATCACGGGCTATCCCATTTATAAATACATTTTTAATCTCCGCATTGAAAAATTCACCCAAAAGCTGTTAGAAACGGATATGACCGTCTTTGAAATCGCAGTGGATATGGGCCTTTCCGACAGTAAGAACATCGCCCGTCAGTTTAAGCAAGTAAAAGGGTGTAATCCGAGCGAATACCGCAAAAAATACCTCGCTGGGAAGTAGGTATTTGTTTTAATGAAAATAGTTCTTTTTAAAAATTTCAACCAACGTAAACTCTACTTTTCTAACAAGACCTTATAAAATTGCTAACTAAATAGTCTATAAATTTGATTAACAATTCCCTTTCATAATAGCCAATTCCATGTTATTAAAAAGGAGTCTACCAATGCCTTTCCTTAATTAAGTAGTATAAAATTAATCAAAATCGAATACTTACTAGATTACAAATACGCATTAAACATAATTCTAAATTTGAAATAATTAGTTCACACGTACTTTTATGTCAAAGTAAACAAGGCCAAAGGCGTATGGATAATCCCCTTTAATTTTAATATCTCAAAAAAAAGTTTCATGCTTATGCAATATATTTCAAAAATTGTATATTAGCATTTATAATGCATTTATTTAAATACATAAAGCATTTTTGTAATTTTAAAACATCAATAATTTTTCAATAAATCCATTTAAAATTATTAACAACTAACCAGGTACCGTATGAGTGCAATAAAGTATCGTCCAGAAATAGATGGTTTAAGAACTGTAGCCGTACTACCGGTCATCCTGTTTCATTTAGGCATAAGCTGGATTAAAGGAGGATTTTACGGTGTAGATGTATTTTTTGTAATTTCAGGATACCTTATCACCAGTATTATATTGAAAAAACTCGAAGCCGGAACGTTCTCATTCACTGACTTTTGGTTACGTAGAGTTAAAAGAATTTTGCCTGCTTTAATCACTGTAGTACTATTCTGTTTTTTGGTTTTCCCTTTCCTAATCTTTCCAGGTGATTTAAAATATATGGCTCAAGATGGCCTAGCAGCTCTTTTCTCAGTGGCAAACTTTAATGCCTATTTAAATCTGGGCGACTATTGGGGAGGAAGAGCCGAATCCTCAATATTTCTTCATGCTTGGTCTTTGTCTGTTGAAGAACAATTTTACTTAGTATACCCGTTGTTATTATTTTTGCTTTATAAGGGTAAGAAAAGTCTGCTTTTTTGGGTGGCCATCATCGTACTATTAAGTTTCTGTTGGTATTCGTTCGCAATCATTTTCGAATCTGATCAATTCCCGCTAAATATTTTTTCAAGCAATTCTCTAGCCTTTTATATGATTCCATCTAGGGCTTGGGAGTTAGGTGCGGGAGGAATCATTGCGGTATTGACAAAAAAGCGTTTTGGTAATCGTTTATCCATAGGAATTAAATCAGCATTATCGCTAATAGGACTTGTAATGATTTTTCTAGGATACTTTATCCCAACAAATGGAGACATTAGCTTTTTAGCGCTTTTACCCGTAATTGGATCCTGTTTGTTCATACTTTTTGCTAACGAAACGAGGGCCGCTGGTTTGCTATTAAGCAATAGCACCATGGTATATATCGGAAAAATTTCTTATTCGCTTTATTTATGGCACTGGCCATTTTGTGTATTACTTCATCGTTACTTATCACCAAAGTTGGGTATTTCCACCCTGAATGCCAATCTCCTGATTTTAGTACTTACAGCTTTCTTCTCCATTTTATCCTATAATCTTGTCGAAACAAAAACAAGGTTTTATCAGCATACTGTTAAACTAGTAGGGCTGTGTACAGTAATTATATTGACTGCAAGTTCTTACTTTATGTATGTCCATGTTGTCAACTACGAAAAAGTCCCTTTCAATTATGTAGAGGCTTATTTTGATTATTATCAAATGGGAAAGAAAAAAGACATGGATAGAAGCGAAAAGGGAATGGAAAAAAACTTAGAGGATCATACCATTCGATACTACCCAGTGCATGACACGAGAGAAGCATATAAAAGCGGAGGTTTAGTTATTGGTAACAATAAAATGCAAAAGCCTGAAATAATGATGATGGGCGATTCACATGCTACTGGCTGGGCCAAAGTGGTCAATGAAATCACTGATAGTCTCTCAACGAAAATTGCATATTATACGCAAACAGGCTTTTACCCCTTCTTTAAAATTGACGATTTAATTGATGATAATTTCTTTGGAATTGACTGGCAAGGATATCCTACAAACGTCATCAAAACCTTAGAAGATCCTTCCATTAAATTACTAATCATGACTGCTAGAATGGAAAATAGAGACCAAGAAGCGTTCGAAAAATTTGAAAGCTTTTGTGCCCATGCCAATTCCCTAGATAAAAAAGTTCTTATCATAAATCAGGTTCCATTATGGAGTAAATGGTCTTCCAAAAACGCTGCCGTCATCTTAAGTTACTTTAATATACATCCTAACGGATCCAAGCAATATTTTAATCGTATTGAAAAAAATGAAATGGTGGAAATTGCCAATAAAAAGCTAAATAAAATAGCGGATAAATACCCTCAAGTTCAAGTTTTTGACTCCTATTCGATTTTTATGAATGGAAATAAAGTCTGGATAACTGATGATAAAGATGTACTATATTTTGATGATGACCACCTTAGCTATCAAGGAACCTTGAGAGCTAAAAATGATTTATATGCTACCATAAAATCTATGTTGACAGCAAATAATCATTTCAATAAAAACCTATCCAAACAAACATCTCTAAAAACCAACTAAACACCTTATCCCATTAATTTCTTCATCACAACTTGATAAACACCTTTTTCCGATAAAGCAGCCAGGCTGGAATAAAATTGATCAGGACAAAGCAAAGGGCAAACACCATACTGGCAATTTCTGGCATCATGCCCAAGCTCTTTGCCGCTTGCATGAAATGTGCACTGATGCTTTGCCCGTCAAGGGGCAATTGATAGAAAAACAAGGAGAGTATATCGGCCAAAACATAAACAGTAATCGCATTGGAACCGAAAATGACCCAAGGGGTAGTCCCTTGGCTATTCCCCTTAACATCGATCCAGTAATAAAATGCTCCCAAAAAACTAAATGCCGTACCACCGGTAACCAATACAAAGGAGCTTGTCCAAAGGTTTTTATTAATTGGGAAAAACCATGCCCAAAACAACCCCCAAAGGGTTAGAACAAGGCCTATTACCATCAAATTATTAGCTTTTTCTACTTCCTTCAGTTGGCTCTTTAGCAATTGCCCGGCCAACATGCCCAAAATCCCAGTGGCTATGGCAGGAAGGGTGCTGAAAACCCCTTCTGGATCCCAAGTGTCCTGCCACATCTTGCCCGGAAGGAGGTATTGATCAACCCATGCCGCTAGATTTTTACCCGGTTCGAGCATAGGCCGATCAAAACCAGGTGTGGGAATAAGCGTCATCATCAGCCAATATCCGACTAAAAGCAGCAATCCAAGGTATGCCTGCTGCTTCCAGTCGAGATTTAAAAACATTAGCGTGCACGCCACAAATACCAATGCGATCCGCTGAAGTACACCGGCTACCCTGATAGCTGAAAAGTCAAATTCAGGGATCATGCCTAAAAGTACGCCTAAGGCAAAGATCTTTGCTCCTCGGAAAAATAATTTTTTATACACAATGGTCTTGTCCATCTCCATTTTTCCAGCATAGGCCATGACAATAGAAACACCGACGATGAACAAAAAGAACGGAAAGATGAAATCTGTCGGAGTAATGCCATTCCACTGTGCATGATGTAACGGCGGAAAAACATGTTCCCAGCTACCGGGAAAATTCACTAAAATCATTGCCGCGATGGTCATTCCCCGTAAGACATCCAAAGAGATTAATCTTTTGTTTTTGTTGGCCATTATTTAACGTTTTGATGAATAAACACCTTTAATACTTCATTTTTAAGCATTAGGCTATTGTCTACATAAAGCAATCATTATCCATCACATCAATCCTTAACAATAAATTAACCATCTAAAAATCAACCGGTAACACTTCTCACTCCGTCGCAAATTGAGGTTTTTAATACGCGTTTTACGAAAAACATTACCATATAAAGCGTGAAATTTAATCTGTTGAGATAAACAGATTTCGTCATGAACCAACCCGACAAACACATCCTATTAAGCTTTATACAAGGTGATCAAGAAGCCACGGATTATATCTATCGATATTATAGAACCCCTGTACTCCGTTTTGCCATATCTATTTTAAAAGATGAAGTAGAAGCGGAAAATATCTTCCAAGAAGTCTTTACCAAGATCATTTGCAGGCAAGATAAAATCAACCCTGACATGAATTTTAGCTCGTACATTTTTACGGCCGTGAAAAATGAAATCTTTGATTATTTCAAAGCAGTAAAAAAAGACCATAAACTCAAAGAACAATTTTGGGTAAATGTACAGGTGGCCAGCAAAGAAGAAAAAGAACAGCAAGAGCTTCAACTCGAACAACTAGAAGGCCTTATAAGTCAGCTCTCGCCTAAACGAAAGCAGGTCCTTCACATGAATATTTTCGAGAAAAAATCCTATCAGCAGATCGCAGAGGAACTGGCCATTTCTGTCAATACCGTAAAAAATCAACTGATCAAAGCTAAAGCAATGATCCGACAAGAAATGAACTAAAAAAGCACTGGTAATGCATTTTCATACCAGTGCTTTTATTGTGAGCCCTAACTCGTGGCCCTCGCGCCAAATTGCATAAAGGGCTTAATTTTGTATGAGTAACTCATTAATTTCTACCTGTAAAATAGCTTTCTTGGGAATATTTATGTTCCCCTTCAAACATACTCGTGTATCCGTCACCGCCCAAACTGTAGTTTCCACCAATAGATGGTTCATATCAGCATCGCAAAGGTGAAGCTTCACTTTTAAGTGGTCTAAATTGCCCAGTGTAAGGGCATTCATAAGTTGTTTATCTCGGTGCTTGACGTCCTCTTGGGTATTCAACACCTCAAAATGGGCTAATTTTATCCCCGGCAATTGTTCTTTCTCAACATAAATTAACGTCTTCATCATTCTTGGACTTTTAAGGATTTTTGGATAATGGTTTGTCGGATACGTTGTTCCCATGTGTTGGCCAATACGAGTTCGTTTATCAAACAAGAAAATTTTTCTCCGTCATAAATTTCTATTTTTTGCCGCTGCCCGGGAATTTCACTTTCCAAAATCAAATCGATTTGATCAATTATTTTATGCCCTCTGGAATCCCCTTGTGATTTTATCCTTCTTGATTTTTCATCCACATGCACCCCATTCACATGATGTAAATCAATGATGAACGGATCTCCTTTAGCGATATCCTCTATGTAAACTAGTTTACATTTCTCCTCATCCATTCCCAGGAAGTACTGGTTTCTCCAAATTTCCATGAAATGAAAAGATAAATTGTGCATTCGAGCATATGCTGACATTCGCGCTTTGGCCTGCGCTTGCCTTCTTGTATTTTTTTTATGGTGTATTACAAATGGTATGGCAAATGCAATGATCATGACCACTACAAATACCAATGATACGGTATCTAACATGTTTATAGGATAATAGGTAGCCACACTGCCCCAATAGACACCATCAAGCAAATGAAAAATGCTGCACCAGGCAATGGGTTGGATGCACCTGTCCCCATCATGATTGGAGCCTTCACCTAAAAGCTGATGGCTGCACCTGACTTTACTGCAATTTCAAATGATCAAGGATGACCTATTGGATATATTTAGATATGATTACGGATAAGAAATTTATTTCCACGCCTCTCCTTAAAAATAGAGCCGCGCTATAGGTCGTAAAAGGGAAACTTTACCAGAAAAAATGACTAGGAAATATCATTTCTTTTATGCCAAAGGGAATGGCCGTCAAAGAACACAGGTAAGCTCTTTCCAATACCTGTCTTTCTAGCTCCTTCAGGCCATATACCAGACTATCTGCAACATAATCTGTCTCTTGACCATGGTCTACATTGGATACTGTTATGTGATAATTGAGCTTTGGTAAATTAACAGCTTTAGGCGAATAACTATTCCAAGCGGTGATCGTTACGGTTTCTTTTTTAGGAAAACCGTGATCACTACTATTCAAAAAATAATTGTTCCATAAAACCAAACAAGTAATCAGCAGTACAGCGAATACTCCTAAAGCTCCGATTACTTTTTGTTTGCCCATGGTGATTTATCGAATAAAATCAATCAATTACTGATCGCTAAAATGTCCTTGTCCTTTTTAGGACAATAACTATATACTCAAACGGTAAGGCCGAATAAATCGTTTATTATTTGTGTCCTTTTTACAACGAAACACAAAAAAGCTGTCTCATATTCGTCAAGTCGGACCTTGGAATAACCTTCTCCTAATCACTTAAGGCTAGCCATTCCATGCATCCTTCCCACAGCCGTTCGCGACTGTAGCTAAGACTTATCATATGAGACAGCTCCAATCAAAATCATTTAGCCGATCTTTTGAAAGGCCTGTTCCAGATCTGCACAAATATCATCAATATGTTCGATCCCTAAAGAGATCCTCAACATACCGGGTGTGACACCGGCTGCTGCCTGCTCTTTTTCAGACAACTGTTGGTGCGTCGTGGCAGAAGGTTGGATGATCAAGGTCTTGGCATCACCGACATTTGCTAAGTGGCTGATGAGTTGCAAACTGTCCACCAGCTTTTCACCTGCCTCCTTACCTCCTTTTACTTCGAATGTCAATACACCTCCAAACCCTTTTTTCAGGTATTTTTTTGCCAATGTATGGTGCCCATGACTTTCCAGACCAGGATAACTAACGGTGGCTACTTGAGGGTGATTTTCTAGCCACTTGGCTAGGGTCAATGCATTTTCTACAGTCCGCTCGGCACGTAATGACAGCGTTTCGAGGCCTTGGAGCAGTAAGAAACTATTGAAGGGACTGATGGCTGGACCAAAATCACGTAGCCCTTCCACCCTCGCTCGGATGGAGAATGCTATATTCGGCAATCCTAAAGGATTTCCTTCGCCAAATACTTCCCAGAAATTCAATCCGTGATATCCTTCAGAGGGCTCCGAAAACTGTGGGAATTTACCATTGCCCCAGTTATAATTACCTCCATCTACAATTATACCACCGATAGAAGTCCCATGACCACCGATCCACTTGGTGGCAGAGGCCACCACAATGTGGGCACCATGTGCTAAGGGTCTAAAAAGATACCCTCCGGCGCCAAAAGTATTATCCACCACCAATGGGATGTCATGTTTTTTTGAAAGCGCGGACAAGGCTTCAAAATCCGGAACATTAAACCCCGGATTCCCTATGGTCTCCACATACAAGGCCTTGGTCCGATCATCGATCAGTTTCTCCATGTCCTCAGCCTTTTCACTTGAAGCAAACCGTGCCGAAATCCCCAACCGCTTGAATGAAACCTTAAATTGGTTATAAGTACCACCGTACAAGAAAGGAGAAGTGACAAAATTATCTCCATTTTCAAGGATATTGCTCAACGCAATAAATTGTGCTGCCTGTCCAGAGCTAACCGCCAATGCAGCCACTCCTCCCTCCAGAGCTGCCATTCTTTTTTCGAAAACATCATTCGTAGGATTCATGATCCTCGTGTATATGTTGCCAAATTCCTTTAAGCCAAAGAGGTTGGCTCCATGTTCGGCGGAATTAAACACATACGAACTGGTTTGATAAATCGGAACAGCGCGGGAATTGGTATTGCTATCGGGTTCGTGCCCTGCATGGAGCTGCAAGGTCTCAAATTTAAAGTTATGATCTGACATTTTATGAAATAGGTTACTTTAGAATTTTATTGCTGGACAAAGCCCTTCTTTATCCAGTTATAACTAATCAAAAATAACAATAACACTCGTATTTCTATCACTATTACCGCCTAATTATCCTAAGATTTCATGTCCTATTTTCCATCCTCACCGGTACCATGCCTTCGCCGGAATTTCATTTTTTTCATCTTCGCCATAGGCCCAAAAAAGCTTAAGTGAGGCATCTTCACTTTGCCTCATACAATAAATCTTGACCGGATGCATGCCCTTTGCTAGGTAAACAGTGCCTTTCGGAATGCTATTTAGATCAAAATTCCCATCCAACACCCCTATATCATGAATCCTCATGAAAAAGTGACTCGTTCCTCTATCGGCTGAAAAGGTGTATTTACCCGCTGTAGGAACATCTACATACCCTTGCCAAACCACCAAATTGCCCCTATTGGGTACTTCCCTGAATGATGGACTTTTCACCGCTTTCTGAGTAAGAGGCTGCTCATGTAGTTTTGGAATCCAAGAGCTGTTGATTGCATAGGTTTTTACGGTCAGGCCTTCTTGAGGATTCCCCACTTCTATGGAGGGAACCAAACTCTCATCGTAAGGTCTAGGGGCTGCAGGATCGCTAATGCGATGGCGCAATGCAGCTGTCTTGAAACCTGCCTGTAAGGCTGGACGCTGGTCTGAAAGGTCAACTCCCTGCTGTGGATCTTTCGTCACATCATAAATTTCAAAATCATCATCCTGTCCTTGGATATCGTAACGCACTCCGACCATATCCCCTTGTCGGATCATTTGCATCTGCCCTCTCTTTCTGCCTTGATGGGCTTCCAGAAATTCAGCATAATTCGGAATACTTCCTCCTTGGGCATATTCCACATAAATGCTGCTGGGCTCCTGGTTTCCCGTACCGGTCAGAGAAGGTAATAATGACACCCCGTCCGTTCTGACAGGGACAAAAGCACCTGCTGCATCTGCAAAGGTTGCCATCCAATCATAAGAAATACTTGGTGAAGAAATCACCGTGCCTCCTTTGATACGTGCCGGCCAGTGAACAATGGTCGCGGTCCTAAGCCCCCCTTCGTAAACGTCCCTTTTTATGCCGTCAAAATGGGCAAAATTGTTAAAAAATTCTGGTGTATACGGCGCGAATTCCTTCGGAAGATAGGATTCTCTAGAGGGGCCGTTATCGGAAGTAAATACCACTAGGGTATTATCATCGATATCCAAATCTTCCAGCAATTTCATTAAATCCCCCACCTGATCATCGATTCTCCGGTTTACGGATGCATATCGTTTATAAGTATCTGGCCATGGGACCTCCGGCGTAGCACTGTTACGATCATGATCATATGAAGCGTGCCTAAATTCGGGATAAACGTATGAATCAACTTCTCCGGAAGCAGTATTGATCATTTCGCCTGCTTTTCCCAACCATTGGATGCCACCGTTTAGTCCTCCTCCGGCTGGATATTCTTGTGTGGGAAGCTCTAAAACCGCATGCGGAGTATCATATGCCAAATACATAAAAAATGGTTGGTTAGGGGATTTATCTCGATGCTTGATGATATAATCCTTTGCCTTGGCCGTAAACAGATCCCCCGTGTAACACTTATCTAATCCCTCAACGGTTTCATAATCATGATATACCTCGGTGCTTCCTCTGTAAATACCTTCCACAGGATAATGCTCATGGCCATCTCGATGACGGATATAACCAAAATACTCGTCAAATCCGACCTTCAGCGGATGAGTCGGCCAGTCAGGACCTTCCTCCTCCCCTTGTAGTCCCCATTTACCTACTGCTATGGTTTTATAGCCGGCTGCTTTCAATACAGCCCCCATGGTGTAATTGTCACCAATTTCTTTGTCGAATTGATTATCGCGAACGTGTGCATGCCCTTGGTTTACCCCCATCAAAATGGAAGCCCTAGAAGGTGCACAAACAGGCGCTGCAGTATAATGATCCGTCAGCATAGCCCCTCCGTGCGCCATCTTATCCAGCTGTGGCGTCATGATCCAAGGCTCACTTCTGTCATTTCTGGACTTGCGCTCATTTTGGAAAAACACCCCAATATCGCCGTACCCCAGATCATCCACCAAAACAAAAATAATGTTTGGGGATTTTGCTGATTGGGCTTTGGCTGGACTGCTCCATAGGGAGATGAACAGGGAAAATAGCAAAAGGGCTTTTGGTTTGGCTTTAGCGTACATGGAATAGTAATTTTATTAAAACACGTCTTAATAATCAGGACATGATTATTTCGTTAGGATTCGAAGATAAAAATTTTTCAACCTCTTATCATTTAAATCGAAAATAATTAACGTCATGATAACATGTTTTTTTTAATTCATCCAAAGTACATCATTTTATGCCTATCCTTTTTAGGTTTTTTTTTAAATATACCAAATTGCAAAATCACTCACCACATATTTAAGTAATCGAATGCTCGCAGGTACCTTAGAAAGTATGCCTTATTGTCTGGCTATAGCTTGACTTTAAACACTATAAAAATGAATTAATCGCGTGGTAAATCAACTTTTTTATTACAACTTGGATATGGATAATCAACAGAATCACAAATCGTTAAACATAAATTATTCATTTCACCAAATGGATAATCATCATTAACCCGATTAAAAGCATTCAAAGGGTTTTTTCCGGATTAACCTATAAACCGTAAGATTTGAATGAATAAAGAAGACTTTAATTCGAAAAAAAATACCGACAAACTGAAACTTCTTTCTCTGGTCAGTCATGAGATAAGGACACCTCTTCACGGCATCATTGGTCTAACGGAGCAACTTCAAGACACAGCCCTTTCAGCGGATCAAAAATCACTGGTGGACCACCTGATCCATACTGAAAGGATTTTGATGAATTTAATTAATGATGTGCTGGATTACTCCAAACTTAAAAGTGCTGCCTTTGACATAAAACTCAAAGCAGCCAGTTTACCGACCATACTTCATGAACTAAAAGTACTTTTCGCACCATTAGCCAACCAAAAGTCACTGGACTTGGACGTTTCCATAAACGTGGAATCCGGACATGTTTTGGTGGATATATTAAGATTAAAACAAGTACTCTCAAACTTGATCAATAACGCCTTAAAATTCACCCATACAGGGTATATTCGGCTGGAGTGTCAACAACTCCCCTCTCAGAATGATCAGGAAAACCCCACCTATAGATTTACTGTGGAAGATACAGGTGCTGGGATTCCAGAAGGTGAAGAGGACAGTATTTTCGAAGCTTACGGGCAATCTTCTGAAAACAACAATCATAACGGTACGGGCCTTGGATTGACCATCTCCAATATGATTCTACACAATATGGGAAGTGAGCTAAAATTGTCAAAGCCACGCCCTGCCGGTAAAGGTGCCATTTTTTATTTTGACTTAGTGCTGGCGCCTACCGACGAAACGCCCGTTCATCAAAAGAAACAACTTACCCACCAATTTGGAGGGAAAAGTGCCCTGCTAGTGGATGACGATCCCCTCATCCAAAAAATCACCGCTGGTATGCTCGAAAAAGAAGCGATAGCTGTCAAAATATCCTCTTCTTTCAACAGTGCCCTCAACCACCTTCAAGAGGTTCATCCGGATTTGATTTTCATCGATCTGGTGCTGGGAGAAACAGACGGAGCAGATTTGCTAAAATACCTAAAAGAAAAAGAAAAGCATCCGGGAGCATTTGTGTGCATGACCGCCTCTGAGAACAGTAAAGATGAGATTCTGCGAATGGGGTTTGATGCCGTTTTAAGAAAACCCTTTAACAGAAGGGCTTTGGCCAGGGTACTCTCCCAACTCTCACAATAACGCCCCAACAAACAGCACCGGGTGATAAGTACAAGAAAAGTCCCCGCCAGCTTACCCTTATGGTAAGCTAACGGGGTGGCTATTAGTCAGTCAGATCAAAAAATTACAAACCTATTTTTTAATGCTTTGGGTGGCACATCGCCAGATAAATTCGTAGGGTGAACCATAATGCTCTCCGGAAGTTTCTTCGGTATCTACTGCTTCCACGATGTACTGTCCCTTCCAAGGAGTATCCACGACGATTTCGCCATTGACATCAGTTACATACTCCTTTGACCAACCTGTAGGACCATCTACGGCTACGGTCACCCCTTCTTTCGCTTCTCCCTTGAAAAGAACTTTAAAGTGCAGCGGGTTTTTCAGGCCTCCCTTATCAGGGGAAGTCAACACCAAAGCCAGATCGGTTTTAGGTCCTTCCACAGTAGTTTCTTTGGCATTTCCTACCCATACCTGTGAGGCGGTATTAAACTGATAAATATATTCTCCTCCCAAGTCTTTTGCTGAATGGCCAATCTGCAAACGGTAAACACCATCCATTTCGGGGGTAAAATAGGCTGTGAAATACTCTTCATCTCCTTCAGTCTCCAACAAGGTCTTGTTTCCTGCCGGGTCAATTACCCATAGCTCGAAGTCCTTCACATCGGAATACCAGTCATCCACCTTTTCGATCACGCCCTCACCATATTCTCCATAATAAATTTTCACTTCTTGTTCTTGGCCTTTCTTCCCTTTTGTCGCTGTTTCAATCCACAAGGCATGCGCCATTGCCCAACCAAGGTTAGCAAATAGGGCCAAAGCAAATAATACACTGAATTTTGTTTTCATCTTTTGATTGTCTGTTAAATACGATTATTTCAATAAATCATCAATCTGAAGTTGCATTTGAGCGTCATAAAGGTGGCTTTTCAGTCGATAAAATTCTTCCTCCAGTAGTGTAAACTGAATATCCATATGATAAGTTTCGATCACTATCCTGTCCACGCCATCATAAAATGGACTGTGGTCACCATCAAAGGACAATTGATCTATATACCGGCAAAATCCACCAAAATCCACCCTGTTAAAACTCAACATGCACTGATCATACATCAATCCTATTCTGCCACAGTGCTCACACCTGGTCAGAATAAAATTGTCCTTCATCAATATGACTTCCGGATTACAGTAATTCATGTCATCTTCAGTTTGATAAAACCCAATTGGTGCCTGTCATAGGAAAGCTCACAAGTTACTTGCATGTTACCCGATTGCGCTGAGCATCCCCATACAGGACTTAATGTTTTTCTATATTTCTAAATCCATGGCATTGCCTTGTCCTTTCCAAACTTTACCAAGAGAAAGGATAGGACCAATGGCTAGAATCTAAAGCCTACACTAAGACGAGCATTTCTAGGTGCTTCTGCCTGATAATAGTAATAAGTGGCATATGCAGAACCAGAATAGAGATACTCATTTAAAAGGTTAAATACATTGGCCCGAATAGTCAGGTTATCGTTTTCCCACGAAAGTCCACCGTCCAATTTGAAGTAATTTGGTAAGGCCAATTGGTTATCTCCTGGCCAGTTCCATGTGGTTCTATCGGCTTGGTAAGTAAACCCGGCAGATACACCCAATCCTTCCAACACGCCACTTTGAATGGAGTAAGTCAACCAACCATTCGCTACGTGTTTTGCAAATCCTGGCACAGGACTTCCCACCTGAGAAAACTCTCCGGTACGCTCATCATCGGTAATTTCGGAATCAGTATAAGCATAGTTTGCGGTAACGATCAAACCTGGAATAATCTCGCCCCTAGCATCAAACTCTACCCCTTGGGTGGTGGTTTGCGTCAGCAATGAATACTGGGCAGTTGGATTTTCAGGATCGCTCACCATCTGGTTGTTCTTGAAAATCCTGTAAAGTGAAAGCCCCGTACTCCATTTTCCGTTAAAAAACTCCCGCTTAGCACCGAATTCCATGTTATTTCCCGTAATCGGTTTTACAGGTTCTCCACTCTTCAGCACCCCTGTCTGCGGCACAAAAGCCTGGTCATAAAGAGCGTAAACGGATGTTTGGTCATTAATGGAATAACTCAGCCCCACTCTTGGGGTAATCCTGCTGTCTTCATCTACAGCGCCATAGGAATTTTGATTGACATAGGTATACCTTCCGGCCAAGGTTAATCTTAAGGCATTTTCAAAGAAGCCAAGCTCATCTTGCAGGTAAAACCCACTATAGGACTGTGTGATGGAACTGGTATTGGCTCTTTGTCTAAGACTTTGGCTACGGTCAAACTGCGGCAAACCGTTCACGGGCCTTCCATAAACTGGATTGTTCATGTTAAAAAAACCACCGTTTATAGAATCCAATTGATGAGATTGACTCCAGTCAGCAATATATTCTTTGGTACCAATGTCCAATCCTGCCAAAACCCTATGATTGACACCACCAGTTTTCACTTCCCCATTAACAAATACCTGTCCGAAAGCATTTTGGTTCAAAGCATCCCAGATGGACACGTATCGCAATAAATTACCATCAGCATCTACGTTGTTTAACCACATAGAGCTTCCCTCCTGTTGGTAGTTAAAATAGGCCAGCTGGGCAGTGACTTTCCAGTTGTCACTGATGTCATGCTGTAGATTGGCCATCACGCTATGATCGTCAATTTTTGTGGGATCCAATCCCGGCTCAGCTATGGTAAAGCTTTGGTCATAAATACCATATCCTTCCGTAGAGAAGACATATGCCGAGCCGACATTAGACATATTCACATGCTGATACACATATTCCAACGTCAGTTTGGTCTTATCGTCTAGCTGATAGCTCACCACTGGTGCCACGCTGTATCGATCTGTAAACGTATAATCCTGGAAAGAATTTTGGGTTTGCCCCATGACATTTAATCGATATAGGAGTTTTCCATCCTTGCTTAATTTACCATCCAGGTCCAATGTTCCCCTGTAAAGATCATAGTTCCCCATGGTTAAATTTACTTCCCCACGCGTGACGCCTGTTGGCTTTTTGGTCACCACATTATAAATACCACTTGGCTCCCCATTGGACATCATAAAGCCAGCGGGGCCTTTGACAAACTCGATGGTTTCCACAAAACTCATATCTTCGTTAAGCGGGCCCCAGTTTGAGGTCACATTCATTCCGTTTCTGAAGGCTCCTGCCCGAGATCCACGCATATTCACACGTGCATATAGATTCCCCCAATGCTCCAATCGGGTCGCCCCACTCACATTTCGCAATACCCCATCACTCATATCAATGATCTGCTGATCCTCCAATGCTTGAGCAGTGACCACCTGGATGTTTTGGGGCACCTCTATTAACTTTTCATTCAAGCGAAGGCTACCGGAAGGCTCGTCCACTGTATATTCGTTTCTTTCACCCACTACGGTAACTTCTCCTAGTTCGGATTCTTTTTCTTTTAGCACCACCGTACCCATATCAATGGTTTGGCCACTTCGCACTGTTATACGCTTATTGATGCTCTGAAATCCGATTTCTGAAATAATCAAGGTATAATTACCCGCTGGTGCCATAAATTCAAATGCTCCATTCGCATCAGAAGCAACACCATAATTTGTTCCTTTTAGAATAATCGAGGCAAAAGATAACATATCCCCTGATTCATTTTTGACTTCACCGGTTATTGTCCCTGAAGCTTGGGCCATTGCCAACTGACAAAACCCGACCATCACAAGTAATAGTACAAATCCTTTCATTTACCTTATTTAGATTAATTTTAATTAAGAACAAAAGTAAGCCTCAAATCCATAACATCTAAATTATTTAGAATGATTTTAAATTTATTTTATCTATTAGTTTCAATTTTTAATAGATGTAAACGATTTATGTTGTACCTAAAACAAAAGCACACTGTAAATCAGAAATTGAATAAAACAGTTCCTATAAAAAGCCAATTCCTAAAACATAAAAACAGATGGAGAAACATCAATTTGGTTTCCTAAATATTTTTATTAATTTTATTTAAATTACTTTTTTATGTATTTATTATTCATTTTTATAAATTTATAAACACATAATAAATACATAAAATTTTCAAGAAACTGCATCAACTAAACTAGTATTATATGAGTACAATAAAATACCGTCCTGAAATTGATGGATTAAGATCTGTCGCAGTAGTCCCGGTAATTTTGTTTCATCTTGGACTGGGCTGGATAACAGGTGGATTCTATGGTGTGGATGTCTTTTTTGTCATCTCCGGATATTTGATTACATCGATAATCGTTAAGAACCTTGAATCTGGAAAATTCACCTTTGGAGACTTTTGGTTAAGAAGAGTGAAACGTATCATGCCTGCACTCATTGGAGTCATTCTTTTCTGTTTTATGATATTTCCCTTTTTGATTTATGAAGGAGATATTCATTATATGGTACTTGATGGTTTTGCAGCTTTATTTTCCGTTGCAAATTTTAATGCCTACCTTAACTTGGGAGACTATTGGAGCGGCAGGGCCGAAACATCATTTTTTCTCCATGCATGGTCGCTATCTGTTGAAGAACAATTTTATTTAGTATATCCCCTAATTCTCTTCTTCCTTCACAAATGGGGACAGTCTCTTCTAAAATGGGTAATAGCAATAGTGGTATTGAGTTTTCTATTATACTGTTTTGGAGTTTTTTTTGAATTAAAAGCATTCCCCTTTAATGCTCTTTCCAGTAATTCTGTGACATTTTATATGATTCCTTCTAGGGCTTGGGAGCTTGGAATTGGTTGTATAACAGCACTAATTGTAAGAGCAGGCTACAGAGACAAATCCTCAGCCAAAACCAAAGCCTCCTTTTCACTTTTGGGTCTACTTCTTATCATATGTTCTTATCTAATACCAACTGACGGTGATGTGAGCTTGATTGCCATTATGCCTACTGTAGGAACAGGCCTTTTTATTTTCTTTGCCAATGATTCTGTATTTGCCGGCAAAATTCTTAGTTCAAAACCTTTGGTTTTCATAGGGAAAATTTCCTACTCTCTCTACTTATGGCACTGGCCCTTTTGTGTTTTATTTCACAAATATTTATCAATCAAATACTCCATTTCAGATTCGATTGCTACTATATTTATATTAATATTAACGACAGTGTTTTCTATTCTCTCATATTACCTCATTGAAGAAAAAACACGATATTATAAAAATACTGTAAAGCTAGTGGGTAGTTTGGCAGTAGCAGTACTATGTTTTGGAGGGTTATACATGCAAGTTTTGTTTAAGGAAATAGAGGCTCCATTTAACTACGTAGATCACTATTTTCATTACTATAGTATAAACCCTGAATTATTCCACAAAAAATCAAATAGTACAGAGGTCGATCCCAAAGACATGAAGATAAATCACTTCCTGACATCTCGCAAGTCCCCTGAATTCGATAAAGGTGGATTAGTACTCGGGAATCCTGAAATCGAACACCCTGAAATCGTTGTAATTGGAGATTCTCACGGTTGTGGTTGGGCAAAAGTTTTAAATGAAATTTCTGATAGCCTAAATACCAAAACAACTTTTTACGTAGGTGACGGCATGTTTATGCACTTTCCCATAAAGGATGGTAAATTACCGGATGAAATGCCACCTATCAATAGTTTTACAGAAGATCAGGCTAGATCATATGGTGAAAACGTTCTTAAGTCCATTGCTAATGCAAAATTGGTTATTATCTCAAATAGGCTTACCGGATCATATCCCCGCACAATGGAACAAATGTCCTATATCGATGATTTCATCAATTATTCTACAAGTATGGGAGCAAAAGTGATGTTAATCAATCAACCACCATTATTGGCCATCCCTCCAAAACGACAACTTACCCCCTTATTGATTTATTTCGGCTATAAACCGAACGACCAAAATCAATATATAGGTGAATTTATGTCTTCCTCGATAGATTCTTATAATGAAAGATTAGAAGAAATGGCTAAAAAATACGATAAAGCATCTGTATATAATGCTTATGATATTTTTAAACATCCTCAAAAAGGGGTTTGGGTCATTGATAAAAAAGATGTTCTTTACAGGGATATAAATCATCTTAGCTACCAAGGCACATTAAAAGCAAAAGATGGGCTTTACCAGCATATCAGCCACTTAATGAACCTCTCCCCTTTAGTAGCCGATAAGGCAGTAACGAAATTAAATAACTGACCCATGCAAACCCTAAGGGAAATCCATAAAAAAGCGAAGATTCATGTCAAATGATTCTTCGCTTTCAAGTACCTAAATTCAATAGGTGTTTTTTGTTACTCCTTGATAACCTTATGTACGGTACGCATTCCTGAACGATTTACATACATGAAATATATACCGGAAGCATAATGGCTAACATCCCATGTAGTAGTGGAATCTTCGATGGTCCTACGCTCCATTAAAATGCCGTTCGTATTAAATATACTTACTTCGACGGGCTTGGTTGATGAAGCGGCTACTTTTATTTGAAGTTTGTCCTGAGTTGGGTTCGGATATATCTTCACGGTAGATACTTCCCTTTCTTCTTCTACTCTTTTAGAAGATCCCTCGTCAGAAAGGTTTTTCCGGGCCATCGCGGTACTATCACCATCCATGGTCGGCATCTCCCCAAACAACAATTTTCCATAATAATAAATGGCTATACGATCTTGCTCCATCCATCCACTGTTCTGGTTGTTGGAATAATCATTCGTTAGATCGAAATCTGTCCAGTCCGTCTTTGTAATGCGTACTTTTAATGTACCAGTCTCACTCAAGGGAGCTATTTGACCAAGGGTTCCATCAAAAGTAATGTCCAAATAGTGGTCAGCCATGGCTGTGGAAGCTTCTACCGCCATAAAGGTTCCTTCTAAATTTTCGCTTCCCAACTCGGCATAGTCTTTCCAGAAGGTCAAAGCTCCTCCGCCGTCTTTGGTAAACCAATAGCGAATACTAATCCCTTCATAATCCAAAGGTACATTACCAGTGTTTTTTAAATTAAAAACCTTCTTAATGGTATTATCCTTGGAAGACTCATTTTTGGCCATTACGGATACCGATTGTTGGGTAGCTACTGGTTGAGGTTCTTCTCCCCATATCAACTTACCATCTGCATAAAGGGTGATTTTATCCTGAACAGTATAGGTAGTCACAGGAAGCATCGAATAGTCATTGGATTCATCTAGTGCTGACCAATCTTCATCATAAATGGCGGATTTAATCTCTCCTGAGTTTTGTCCACTCGGTATGACATTTCCTGAACCAAAATCATACTGGACGTAACCATAAGCACCTTCCCTAGGTCCATCTAGCCTGACATACTCCATAGCCACTTGGTCCTCTCCAAATGGGGCGTAATCAACCCTGGTCTTGATCACATCCACCTGCTCGGGTGTTAGCCAATATTTGGCCGTTATATTGCCTAAATCCACGGACATGGTGTCCATATTGATCAATTTGAAGTAAGGCTTGATTTGACTATTTAGCGGTGAAGATGCGTCACCGTTTTTATAGCTTACCGACATTCGAGGAAAAGCATGATATAATGCTGCTATTTCAGATGCATCCAAAGCATAGTTATACAACCTCACATCATCCATGAGGTCCCGATAGGGTTTGTCTTCATCTGAATTTCCAAGACGTACAGGAGTGGTCTTGCCTATTTTACCAGTGGAATAGCCTGTTTCAGCTGTTTTTTCTCCATTAATAAAAAACCGGATTTGCCCATCCTCTTTGTCCCTTATGGCCACCAAATGCACCCACTCATCAGTAAAGATCGGATGGGATGTGCTGTTCCCTACAGAAGTGGTGATCGTCGTCTTGGTCCGGTCATCATCAATCCCAAACGTCAACCGTCCATCCCGTAACTGGATTCCATACCAATTATCCGCAAAACTCCCTTTATGGATCAAATAGCAATCTTTTCCATCAGCGTATCGATAGGTATCTTCAGCTATTTTTATCCACATGGAAATGGTAAATGACGTCTCATCAAATAAGAGCTGCTCCTCGTGGGCAATATCGATAGAAGCTGTAGCCGACGGTTCGTCAAACGCATAGGCTTGCCCAAATTTCCCGGCCACACGATCGGTCGATCCAAAACCCTGTGCCTGACTATCTTGATCGAATGGGCCATGATCTTTTACCATCGTACCAGTGGATTCATCCATTTTCCAGTAACCCACCAAACCCGCGGGAGCGGCTGCTCGGAAAGTCCATACATTGCCCATGGTAGTGCCTTTTGGACCGATGGCATCCACGCGCCAAGAATATGTCGTCTGCTTCTGCAAATTCTCAAGTTCATATTGAGGAGTATCTACTGGAACAGTTCCTTGTAACACAAGACTATCGGGATGGGTGCCCAGATAAACTTCGTATTGAGTAGTATTCACGCCTCCATTCCAACTTACAGGTACCCGATCATCAAATCCTTCCAATACATCCCCTTCCCCTAAGGAAGGAGAAAAAGCCTTTAATGGTGTGGGCAGCGTGTGGTAAAGCTCCAAGACTTCTTGGGCGGACAGGCTTTTGTTAAATAGCCGGACTTCGTCAATATTCCCTCTGAATGGGGTACCAAAACCATTGGAATTACCCAATATGATGGGCTCTTCTTGTCCAATGGACTGATGGGTACCATCTGCTACTTCTTTTATTTCCTCACCGTCTATATAAAGTCGCAGCACACCTTCTTCCACATCCCTGATCGCTACCAAGTGAACCCACTCTCCGGTAAAGATGGGCGAAGCACTGGTGGACAGTTGTGTCTTGTCTTTGTTATCGTCAATGGCAAACCGTAGGTCACCATCCTTGATTTCAATGCCATACCATTGGCCCGTGCCTCCGGTCGACTCATCAGCAGAAAATGTTCCCTTATGGATCAAGTAGGATTGGGAACTGCCGGCTGTCGACTTTAGCCACATAGAGATGGCAAAGGAGTGGTTATCAAAATACAACTGTTCGGCATGGGGGATAAAAACATGGGATGGGTTATCTGCAGTCGTCATGTCCAATGCATTATTTACTTTGCCACTTACCCAAGAATAATCGTTGAGGTCGTTGACTTCCCCGTCATTCCTGAAGTCTGTGCTATCCGCTACGAGTGTTCCAGTGGAAGCATCCATCAACCAAGCACCTACCAAACCACGTGGAATATAAGGTCGAGTTGTAAATGACCAGACATTTCCTGTAGTGATCCCTAATTGGTTTCCTGCATCCACTCTCCAATAATATACTGTTCCTGCTGCCAGACTGTCCAATGTCATGGTTTGATCGGTAATGGAATCAAGCTGCACTAATTCCTCAGGATGCTCGCCAAAATAAACTTCATAATAGTCAGTGTTTTCACTACCGCTCCATTCCAGAGATAGTGATACCGTGTCAGTAAAGCGGGCACCATCATCCGGTAAAACAGCCATTGGGGCAGACGGAGCCGTGGGAATCGGGATCGTCTTAAAGGATGAAGACACCGTGGCAATAGCTTCTAATTCCGCATGGTATGGCAAAAGCCTAAACTGATAATTGGTATTGGGAAGCAAAGAGTCCACTTGGTAGGTTACCGTGTTTCCAGCCAGACTGTCCAAAAACAACGCGTCACCATCCCCTTCCTTTATTTCAAGCACGATCCCCTCATATCGGGAATCATTATTGGTCCAATTTAATTTCATGGAATTACTGGTCACCTCTTCTGCCCCCACCTGCGAAATGGGCTTTAAAAAATCACCTGGTGCTTGGTCCAACAGCCCATTGATGTAATGCTCAATATTGGCATAACCATCCGCTGCAATTTCCATGGCATCTGCGGGATCAGCAGGATCCAATCCATTGGCCATTTCCCACTCATCCGGAATCCCGTCGCGATCACCATCATCCTTAGCCGGAGCGCCAAAAACTTGCCCAGGACCGCCCATTGGTAGTTCCCTTTCATTGGAAATCAACTTCCCTTCCAATCCCAAACTGGTCAATTCAGTCATTAAAAATTCATCTACCTGATCCCGCGTGGGATAATTGGCCCCCACATGTTCCAACACATAATCATAACTTTCCTGAGCGGTCATGACAGTTGCAGGGAAAGGATAGTCATAAGGCTCATCCGCAAAAGTAGTGATCCCCTCATAAGCGGAAAGCGGTACCAGCTCTCCGTCCAAAGCACCATTTAGATTGCCGTCATGATAATTTCCGGATACATATGGAATAAAACTCTCCGTACCGCGTGAAAAAGGCCTAATGGAGGTGCTCGGCCCATCAATATAATAATTGTTAACGATGTTTACCCTAGATTCGGCCGAGGAGCCTCCCATGATATATCCACCTCCTCTGCCCCAGTTATAGACCACGTTGTTTACAAACTGATTGCGATTTTTTACTTTGGGATTTCGGGTATTGTTATCAATATATAAGTTCCGGAACAGGCTTATCAACCCAGACGGTTCCAATAAACCGCCACATGAATGGGTCTCCAGTCCTTGGGAAATAATACTGTTCTGAATGGTAATACTGTCGGCGTAACCGGTGATGGAAAATGTCTCGTCTCTTCCCCAACTTGCCGAAACATGATCAAAAATCAGGTGTTTGGCGTCATCCGTCATGGTCATGGCATCGGCACCACTGGTACCATATCTCCCCATTCTTACCCGAAGGTAACGGACGATCGAATTACTGGCTTGGGTAAAGGTAATCCCATCACCATAAATGACCACCCCATCTCCCGGCGCGGTTTGCCCGGCAATGGTCACATTATGGGCCACTACAATTCTTGAATTGGTCTGAATAATGCCCCCAACTTCAAATACGACGATTCGGTTAGGTTCGCTGACGGCATCCCGGAAAGAACCAGGACCTGAATCATTCAGGTTGGTCACAATATACACTTCCCCATATCGGCCACCAACGGCCATCTGACCGGCGCCCTCGGCTCCCGGAAAAGCAATGGTCTGTGCATAGAGGGATAAATCAGGTACCATTAGACATAATAGCACCCATAGACAGCATTTAGCTGCCTTTAAACTTAACTTGGTAAAACGTTGCTGCATGTTAGTATGGTTATTTTGGTTATCAATGCATTACTAACACCAGGGGTCTGAAAAATATAATTCAAACTAAAGTTGAGAAGAAATAGCCTGTAAACTGTTATGGTCTATCCTGATTGAAGTGTATTAATTATGACCAATAAGCACATTTAAATATTATTAATGATTAATAATTATATCACATCATTTTTTAATTATATTAAAATTCATTCCACAACGAATCACAACAATTATTATATTATACAAATATCCATTCAGTGCCTACAAACACCCATTTTAATGTATTTCATTTACAGTAAAACTTATTAAAAATTAATTATTTGATAAAAATACCCAGTTTGGGGTATTTTTCTTTAAACAAATAAGCGTAAATTTGTAATAATTCATAACCATACTTTACAATTAACTAAACACCAAATGCATTTTTACAACTATCATGACCAGCTAAAAAAAATCGACCGAGCGGGACGTGGAGCCATCATATCCAAGGGAATCGCAACGGGAGCTATAGGATTTTTCCTGCTGGCCACAGCCTTCACCATGGACATTCGTTTGCTGTTTGGTTCTGTTCTTTGCTTATCGATTTGCTGGATGTTGGATGCTTATTTTAAAGTCATTGAAGAAAAGTATCAGCAGCTCTTGGACATCAGCGCATTTAAACAACCCCATCCAAAAGACGTAGCAAAAAGTTGGGCAGGTGAGCTTTTTTTCTCCCTGAACGGACTTTTTTATTTTTTGGCCATCCTATTCCATGGCTGCCTCTTTTTACTGCTGAAGTAAAAAACAACTGAACTGGTAAAACCAAAAGCTCCATTACCGTTTGAGGACAATGGAGCTTTTTTATGTAAAGGAACCAACCATGGGGCTTGGCACCATTTCAGCTTCTAGTTAGCTGGGTATCATTATATTTTTGGAACTACACGCCCCTGATTCTATTTCTGCAATCCCTTTACTTCCTTCCCATTTATCATGACATTTTCAAATGTCACGTCTTTCATGTGATTCACATTGAAAACCTCATCCACACTGTCAATGCGGCAATTGATCATTTGGAAATTGGTGACGGGCGAACTTTCATATGCATTGGCCATGACCGCATATTTTCCTCCGTTTTTCACCTGAAGGTTTTCTACGATGACATTTCGGATGGTCGGAATATGGTCACCTTCTTCCTCATAAAACATGTTAAAACGTACAGCTGCCTCCCGGTAGGTGCCTACGACCACATCACGCATGTATATGTTTTCTACCGTACCGCCTCTCTTAGAGCTGGTCTTAATTCGGAGGACACGGTCCAAATTCGGACTGTCCATGACCAGGTTCTGCGCAAATACATTTCGCGCACCACCGGATATCTCACTCCCGATGACTACTCCTCCATGGCCCTCTTTCATTTCACATCCTTCTATGATGATGTTTTCGGAAGGAATACCCGGAATCCTGCCGTCCTCGTTCCTGCCTGACTTGATCGCGATACAATCATCCCCCGTATCAAAATAGCAATCTTTGATCAATACATTCTTGCACGCTTCTGGATCACATCCATCATTGTTTGGGCCGAGGGTTTCTATTTTCACCCTTTCCACTGTCACATTCTCACACAATACTGGATGAAGGTTCCACATAGGAGCATTGATCAGTTTCACATCTTGGATCAACACATTTTTACACTCAAATGGCTGCACAAATTGGGGGCGCATAAAGTGTCCTTCACCGAAAATCCGCTCTTCCAATGGCACCCTGTCGTGCACCATTTCATGCAGCAGCTTTCGCGAGGGATTCTGCCTTCCCATTCCCTCTTTCCAACCAAAGTGCTTGGCACCACACCATGGCCACCAATGCTCCATGTCTGCATGACCATCCAAGGTACCGTTGCCCGTAATCGCAATATTCTCTTGCTGATAGGCATAGATAAATGGAGAATAATTCATCAGCTCCATTCCCTCCCATCTGCTTCTGACCAATGGCAGGTAGTCTTTGGGGTTTCGACTAAACCGTAAGGTCGCCCCTTCTTCCAAATGCAAGTTGACATTGCTGAGCAAATGCACTGCACCGGTCAGATATACTCCCTTGGGAACCACCACACGGCCGCCGCCAGCTTCATTACACGCCTTGATAGCCGCTGCAATAGCATCGGTGCTCAATACTTCCCCGCCTGCTTCGGCACCGTATTCCTCGATGCTGAACTCCTGATCTGGAAACTCTGGAACGGTAATCAATCCCCGGATAGAATCTAATTGTGCCCATGGCCCTGATTCCTCCATAGGTTGTTCCTTTTTCTCTTCAGACTTTTGGTTACAAGCGTATGCCATCATGGCCACCAATAAACCAAAAAGATAAAATCTACGACTAATGATCATGTTATTTGTTTATGATTAAGTTTTCATCAATGACTACTGCGCACACGCAATAGCCCTAAACATTTCTGGGTTTCGTTACTCACTTCCCTAATTCCAAGGCGGCCATGATAAAAGGTCCCACGCCTTTGGGGTCATTGACGCGAATTTTTTCGTTGACGTAATATTCATAGGTGCCGTCACGGTAAGGACTTCCGCCCAGTCCCGCTACCGCACAAACTTGGGTCAAGCTGACTTCTCCATTGGGCTTGACCTGGATCAATCGATCGATGATTCCCTGAAACCCCTTCTCTGCTGTCTCGCGGAATGAGTTTTCCAAATAGCCCTTGTTGACGCCTTTGGCCAGGGCATATACAAACATGCTCGAAGCAGAGGCTTCCAGGTAGTTATCCGCTTCGCCTCCACGATCGATAACCTGGTACCACAGCCCGCTTTCCTCTTCTTGATAATCCCTTACCGCTACGGCCAATCGCTGCAAAATACCTTTCAGAACCACTCGTCCGTAATGTTCCGCTGGAAGGAAGTCCAAAGCATCTACCACTGCCATAGCGTACCAGCCCATTGCCCTGCCCCAAACATTGGGCGATCGGCCAGATGCTGAATCGGCCCAAGCCTGGAATTTACTTTCATCCCAGCCATGGTACAAAAGTCCCGTTTGAGGATCACGCAAATGCTTTTCCATCAACACCAATTGCAATACCCCTTCCTCAAAAGCAGCAGGATCATTAAACTCCTGAGCATATTGCATCAAAAAAGGCGTTCCCATATAAGCCCCATCAAGCCACATTTGATTGGTGTATCGGGCCTTGTGCCAAAACCCCCCTTCAATGGCTCTCGGCTGGTAGCGCAACTGCTTCCGAAGGGTCTCGATCGCCACTTTATAGCGATCATCATGTGTTTGATCATAAAGGTTAAACAATAGTTTACCTGAATTGATCATATCAATATTATAGGTTTCGTACTTATACGTCTTGATCTCTCCCGATGGCTCGATCAATTGGTCTGCATAGGCTTTGATATAGTTATAATAGGTATCATCTTCTGTTGCTCTCCATAGTTCCTCAAAAGCATGAAGCATCAATCCCTGTGGATAACTCCACACCGGTCTGTCCATAAAGTCTATTTGCCAAGCCTCTGGGTTTCGCGCCATTACGGACAATGCCATTCGCTCGGACCATTTCAAATTCTCCGAAATCGGCTTACTTTGACCATAAGTCAAACTTGTGCAAAATAGGAATATGAACAGCAGTACGCTAAATTTTTTCATGGTAATGGTTCAATTGTTTTGTTAAATGTTTTGAAGGTTGTCAAATGGAAAGGTGATAAGGATTACAAATCTGGAACAGTTTAATTGAGTCAGAGACTCAAAGCTTCCCAGTGCTGGGGCAGAGACCCAGCACAACCCGGTTGGGTTTGCTTACCTGTGATGGGCAGAGCCCCAGCACAACTCGGGGAGTCAGAGAATCAATTCTTCAACGTGCTGGGGCAGAGACTCGATACAAGCCAACGACCCGCACAACCGACAGCCCCGGCACAAGCCAGCATTCTCACACCTTATTTCTCTTGTCTAACATCTCACCTATGGCATTTTCCGCAACCCTTCCCATTTGACGTTCCACTTGCCATTGTCGGGAAATCCTGGCGTGGGCCTATCCGGAGCACCTTCCCATCCAGCTGCCATCATGGCCACCGTGGTCAACAAGCCGCCATTTCCAGGCAGGTAAATCCTTAACCTTTTATCTTGGTAATTATGCCCATTGGGCAAATAGGTGTTTTTCTCTTCGCCCATAAACAATGCGTCCAAAGCAGTCTCAGGCATATTGAGCCTGGCAGCATTCATGGCCATCATGGGATAATCCCATCCCCAGGTAGACTCCCAATTCCAGATCTTCAAGATCTTCTCCAAGGTATTTTTCATAATGACCGTATCGATCATGGCTGTTTTAGGCAAAATGCCATAAGCACCTAACACCACTGGATGATCATGCAGGTAAAAATCATCTTCATAGGCCCTTGGATGGGTGCTGCTGGGCAAATAAAGACTGTCTTTGATCGCCAGGGGAGCCAGATTATCCAGTACTTCACGCCACTTTTTGTTTTCTTCCATTCCAAGGCGCTTTTGCCAATCCAAGGCTACCGTTAGCCCGTAATGCCAATAGGCAAGTTCAAAAGGTGGATCGTCGGTTGAATTGGCAGGGAAAAGCTCTTGCGCAGGGATCAATGGAGCGATCAAATGGTATTTACCATCCACTTTACTATCCTTCGCAAAGGAGGCCATAAACGTGGCCGTCTCAAAAACCAGTTCTTTATATTTTTCTAGAGTCTCTTTTTCTGGCCGTGCCTGGTAAATCTGCTCCACAAAGTACAAAATGTGTGGCTGCTGCCAAATCAAATATGGAGCCACACTGGAAGGGCTCTCATCGCCGTATGGATCGGTCATTTTTTGCCACCTGGCTCCTTCATATCCCTGACGGGCCGCCGTGGCTTTGGCCTTTTCTAAGGAGCTAAAATACCATGGAAGGCTCTTCTCCATCAAGCCCACACGATCCCATAATCCAAAATGGGCCCCATGCCACCAATGCATTTCCATATGGAATTTACCGTACCAACTGTTCATGGTCAATCCGGTCTCCTGCGGAGGCAAAGAACCTGCGCAATTCAATTTCGTCAAATATTGCGATAGCACTACCCTTCTCTCCAATTCATGAGCCCGCTCATCAGTACATTCAGAAAAATCAATTGCTCCACCAGATTGCCAAAATGCTTGCCATCCTGCCTCACTGCTGTTGGCCGTTGCCCCAAAGTCAGGCACTTTCCCTTCTCCTTCTTCAGAAAACAAAGCGGTAAATTCAAGTGTATTTTGCCCTTCTTGGGCATTGAGCAAAAAGGTATGTTTATCAGAAGTTTCAAAAGCACCATTTCCCTTCCAACTCACATCGGTCACATATTCGGTGCTGTCCAAGGTCCTACCAATCCGGACATGACTGGGCTTAATCACTTCCAAAAGTGATTCATGTTTTTCGGGCTGCGTCCAATCATAGCCAGGACAGACATGACAGCCTGAGCCATATGGAAACCTGAACTTAACCTTCAATTTCCCATTCCCCACCAAAGGAGAACTGATTTTTGCAGAAATGCCATCCTTCTCCTGATGACCGTATAATTCCACTTTGACCGGCTGCCCTTCCACTGTATAGGTACTGGTAATCTTTCCTTTCCACAGGTCGAGCTCTTGGTGGACGTTTTGGAGGTCATCCACGTTGATCGTGGAGCCGTCCTCTTTGGTGATCTCCAGTCCTATGATCCCTAAATGCAATCGGTGTGGGCTGGTACGAAAATAATCGGTCACTTCTTTCTTTCGCCCTTCTTTCCACTGTACTGGAAACGAAATCACCTGACCAATGGCCGACGTATCATAGCGCAGAATTTCTTCCCATTCGTAGTCGTCCGGATTGGGAAAAGCATGCCAGCCCCACTGACTCTGGGTGCCTAACGAAACGCCCTTTTCATAATACGCTGGAAACGTCTGCAGACCACTGACATCCACGGTGTAAGCAAATTCTCCATTGCCCACGCTAAGGGAGGCCAAGGTATCTGGCTTTTCCAGCACGACATTATGCCGGTTGACCAATGCAAACCGGTCGATTTTTTCAGTGGTCTTTTCATCCTGGCTTTCATCACCTCCGGCACAAGCCAAGGTGACCAAACTCACAAGCAATAATCCACACCAAGTGTGAAAGGAAGGGAAAAAAGAAAATTTGATCATAAGGGTACTATTGTCTTAATTTATACTTTGAACTTTAGTCAATCGCTTTAGAAGCTGCTATAAACATGAATGAAACAACCATCATTATTCAGTTAATATTCAGAAAGTTATAGTATTTAAACAATGTTATTCATTAAGGCTTACAGACCGATCATTTACCAAAGCATTAAGATAGTTTTCCAATGCCGTATATCCATACTTGTCTGTCCGGTTTCTATCGGTAGCGTCTTCTGGGTCGAGCCCATTATTTTGCTCGTATTGGTCAGGCATGCCATCTCCATCCCTATCGATGGGGGCTTTGCCTCCTTTCACCCTTCCTGGACCTTTCATTGGCAGTGCCATCTCATCACTGATGGTCTTTCCCGTCTTGCCCAGTGACTTTAAATCATCTATTAGGAATTGATCGACCTCATCTCGATGGTGAGAGGCTCCCACCTTGGAAAGTACGGACTGGTAGGCGGCCAATGCTGGGGTGATGGTTACTGAAGGATAATCATAAGGTTTCTCCATCCAGCTTACCGGCTCGTAGGTATCCCTTTCCACCAGTTTGCCGTCAAGTTTCCCATTCCGGTTTCCGTCATACCAATTGTCCCGGGCGTATAGGTGGAAATTCTCATTGGATCTGTTAAATGGCGGAGTATCGCCGGTTTCTGGTCCCGCAATAAAATAGTTACCAATAACATTGGCATAGGACATGCGAGCGGAGCCTCCACCTTGGATATAGCCAGCCACGGCCCAGTTGTACACCACGTTATTGACATATTGGTTTATGCCCTTGACTTTGGGGTTACGTGTATGGTTATTGATCCATAGGCAGTTTAAAATAGAAACCCCTCCTGATGGCTGGATCAGACCACCGGTCGAATGTGTCTGTAGCCCTTGGCCAATAATGCTATGCTGCAAGGTTACATCTTTGACATCTCCATTCAGATCAAAAGTGCCGTCACGACCCCATGAAATGGACACATGATCAAAGATCATATCATGGCCGGTCGCGATGGACACGGCGTCTTTGCCCTTGTCGCCCACTTTGCCCATCCTGATGCGAATATAGCGGGTGATGCTATTGTTGGCCTCCGTGAAAGACAAGCCATTTCCGTAAACCGTAATCCCTTCCCCCGGAGCTGTTTGACCTGCAATGGTGATGTTTTCTTTAACAATGATCCTCGAATGGATCCTGATGACTCCTCCCACTTCAAAGATCACCGTGCGGTTGGGCTGACTGACAGCGTCACGGAAAGAGCCAGGCCCTGAATCATCAAGATTAGTTACTTTGTACACTTCTCCACCTCTCCCTCCTGTGGCAAATCTCCCAAACCCTTCTGCCCCTGGAAAGGCCAATTGCTGCGCATAGCTCATGGTGGTGACCAATAAGGCCAATACAAATGGTACTATTTTGTTCATTATCGTTTGAATTTTTAGTTATCGGTTCCTTAGTGATTGGGTTATTGGTTTCTGCTGCTGTACTGGTTTGTAATCCACCTAGCAGTAACAGCTTAATTGAGTCAGAGACTCAAAACTTGCCAGTGCTGGGGCGGAGACCCAGCACAACCCAGTTTCTTCCACGCCCAGTACCGGGTAGGCTCAAGACTCATTACTCACATCTCACTACTAAAAAAGACAAGACCGGGCAAATAATCACCCGATCCTGTACTGGATTAACAAACCCCTAGTGTCGAGTCATTTTTCAATGACCGTTCAACTCCGCCCGGAGAACTCAATCTACATCCCTCCGGGCGGAACTGAGATGCCAAAGCCCCATAAGGAGCTTTAGGCTTAATATCATGGATTTAAATCATAGTCAATAAACCAGTTATCAGGCTGCATAAGCAGGTTCCTGATGCTCTCCCGTTTTCCGGCGGGATATTTTGCACTTACTCGGTCCGCCAGCATACTGGGGTCATTCCACCGCTTGGCCATCCTGATCATGGCAAAATAAGACCTTGCCTCACCCGCACTTTCCATACAGGTTTCTTCCAGCAGCAAACTGTCCAGGCCTTTTTTATACTGCGCAATCTTCTCTGGCGTGTCCAGCTCATCCTTATTCAATCCTTCAGGATAGACTGGTCCCAGGTCAATACGCCTCCTGACACCCCAATTCACATTAATGGCCGAATTATACGTTTCATTGTCCAGCGGATATTCAAGGTTGTCTTCATTTTTGGAAAGGTAATTTTGGACGCCATCGTTTAGGAAAGCCTCGGCCTCTTTGAATTGCTCCATTTGGTTGAGTGCTTCAGCTATGAACAAATGGACGTCTCCCGCACGGTACAATACGATGTGTACATCGTTCTTATAAATATTATCCGCCGACTCGTGCGCTCTGGAAAACTTGCGTACCACCCAGTCTCCATTTTGCCTCCAATAGGTGTAGTTTTCTCCTCGGTAATTATCACCAACCGTAATCCCGTCTTGCCTAACTTGCCGCTGGAACCGTTCCATTGCAGCGTCTGTTGGACGCAGGTAATATTTATTGGGCTCTGTATTGGAGAAATATTCGATCAAGCGATTGGTCTGATGACGTTGGTAGTCAAAAGGTACAATATTGATCAGTTCACGGGTTTTGGTAATCGGATCGCGGTAAAAGAATTGGATCCATTCCCCATTGTAATCGTCATTGCCAAGCTTATAACGTCCGCTTCCCCCATCATAGATGAATGACATGCCCAAGCTGACCACCTGTTCATAATTTCCATTCCACAGGTACAGCTCGATCAATAACGGCTCTGGAGAAGGACAGATCATATTCCAAGTAAGGTCCTGGGCGGAAGTGCTCACACCCGGAAACAATAGATCCGACCAAACCAGCACCTGCTTCCCATTGATGCCTTTGACACCACCTTCCATGAGGCTGATGAGTTGCCCAATAAGCTCCTCAAAACTCATGGTGGGATATTGGGATAAATCCGTCTCTTTGGTCAGTGGCTCATCCAGGTAAACCGCTTCACCATACAATTTTCCGAGCATCAAGTAGGCCCATACCTTAAAGCGAATGGCACCACTCACCAATGGTTCGAACACCGCATCTTCCACGGCATTGGGATTGGCCTCCTTGAATTCAAAGGCCTTTTTGATGTAGTTGTTAGCATTGGAAATGACGTCATAATATCCGCTGGGATCTGCCAACTCATTACCCGGACTGATCTGATGATTATAAACCTCCCAAAGCTCCTGTGGAGCATTATCAGTAGGTTCCAAAAAGTCCCCTCTCAATTCAGCAAGGAAAATGGCCTTATCCGCCACCGTTTGCACTTTGGCTGCAATGCCCATATATCCCGAATACAGTTCATTGGTGTTGCCAATGTAATTTTCTTCCAAGAGCATGTCATTTGTATCGGTCTCAAAGTAGCTTTCGCAACTACCAAAAACCAATAAGCTCAGGAGTAACGTGTATTTATAAAAAGCGTTATACTTCATAGCTAATTTCATTAAAATTGTAGGTTAAAACCAAATTTAACGGTAGATGGCAGTGGCATCGCTCCATAGTCTACTCCCTGCCAAGCGGGTTGATAGGCATAGGAAACTACTGGATCAAGGCCCAAATAGTCCGTAAATGTCAGGAGGTTTTCTCCCGCCAAGTACACTTCTCCTCCCTCGATAAAGCTCCATTTCCCTAGCTGATAACTCAGGGTAACGTTGTTTAACCGGAGGAAAGACCCGTCCTCTATCCAGCGATCGGAAAACCGGCTATTGCCCATGGGGTCTCCGTAATTGGCCTTGGGAATATCGGTCTGCTGACCATCCGTCTGCCAACGCTTGTCTACGGCCATGGACTGGTTCCTGAAATCACTTAACGATTCCATTTCCCTTCGTACACCGTTATAAATCTGGTTTCCAGCACTGAAGGTAAATTGAGCGGACAAGGACAATTTCTTATACCTTACTTGGGTAAAGAAACTACCAAAGAAGTCTGGAGAGGCATCCCCAATGATCGTTCTGTCCTGATCATCGATGATCCCATCTTGGTTCAAATCCTCAAAATGAATATCTCCGGCATTAAACTGATCTCCTTTATAATCTACCAATCCCAGTGCATCAGCCTCTTCTTGGGTGCTGATCACACCGTTTGAAACAAAACCGTAGAAATTGTAAGGGTTTTGATCCACTGCAGAGGATACTGCCCATTTGCCACCATCCATCTCCCGGATGATGGACGCAGCGCCCCCTTCCATTGACGTGATCTTGTTCTGGTTTTTGTTGATCGTACCGCCAATGCTCCAACTCACATCCCTTTGGTCTACCAATCTCAACTGCAAGGCGGCTTCGATGCCCTTGTTTTCCAGTTTGGCACCGTTGACATATTGTTGGTCAATGCCATACACGGAGGAAATACCTTGTGGAAAAATCACATCGGAAGAAATGGTCTGATAAACACTCAAACTGGCCACTAACCTGCGGTCAAAGAATCCCGCATCGATCCCGGCATCGAAATTCTGATTGCGCTCCCTGCCGAGGTTGGTATTGGCGACATTTCCGTTTACAATCCCCGCCAGCTGACGGTATGCCTGGCTGGTATAAAACTGCCGGCTTAGGCCAGTAGGAAACTGACTGTTACCAGTAAGGCCATACCCCACATGCAGATCCAATTGGTTCACCACGTGACTATGCTTCAGCCAAGGGCTATGCTTTGCCTGCCAGGTCATTTCCAAGCCTGGATAGACCCCAAACCTGCTGGCATCGGCACCTGTAGAAGAAGCGCCGTCTGCCGACATATTCAAAGAAGCTACCCACTGGTTACCCATGGTGTATTTGGCATAACCGTAAAGGCTCATCCAATTCCACGAATTGTAGTATCCGGAAAAGTACCTTCCCTCTGCATCGACATAGGAAAGTGTTTTGTAAAAGTCAGAACTGGTATTCCTCCCAAAACCACCATCAAACTCATGCCTGGTCATTATCCCCTGATAGCCAATGCCGGCTTCCAAAGGGTTTCCTGCCAGCTCCTCTACGATGTCCGCACTGACCTTGTAGAATAAATTGGAGACCTTGCCGGTTCCCGCTCTGGCAGTGTTTAGCGCTACACCTTCTTCCTGCGGCGTAATGGTCTGATCCGAACGGCCCGGGATAAATGCCGACTGCCGCTTATAGCCAGAATAGTAGCCAAATACCGCCTGCATTTTGGTATGGTCGTTTACTTCGAAATTTAATCCAGTATTTAAAAACGCGTCAAAATTGTCCGATTCCATTTTAGTGTCGTTCACCACTGCCAGTGGATTGGACACCCCAAACTGCCTAACCGCATCATAGGCGGGAAGCTGATTGTTGTACTCATCTTTCTTAAAAGGGCTAAGGATGGGCGCCTTGTAAAGGGCAGCCATCAACGGATTGGTAGCATCATTCAGGATTTGCTCGTGCAATTTGCTATTCCCATAGGTCAAGCCCATGGAAGTCACCAATTGAAACCGCTCACTCAGCTCAATTTGAGCATTGAGGCGCGTGGTATAGCGGGTAAAATTGGTATTGTCATAGGTTCCTCCTTGATTGCTGGCCCCTACGGACAGGTCATATTTCGCAATCGCATCCCCTCCTTTTACACGCAAGTGATTGGAAGTCACAAAAGCGGATTTATTGACCAGCTCCTGCCAGTCGGTTTGATTGTTGTAGAGGAAATTGTAGTAATAATCTGGATCGTCACGTAAAAACGGAAACAAGTCCAGCATATCCCCCATATCTTCATATCGGGTAAGGCCCACATCTCCAATATAGCTCTTGAAATCATCTACCCCTAACACCGGCAAGCGCTTATTGTTATAGGCCATTCCATATTGACCGGAAAATTCGATGACCGTTTCCATATCTTTTGGAGAGCTCGTCTCGATCAGCAGCACCCCATTAGAGCCCATCGAGCCATAGCGGGAAGCGGCACTTCCAGTAACCAATTTGATATTGTCAATATCATCCACACTAAGGACATTAAACATGCTGGGAGAATAGCCTTGGATGATCGCAGAATTGTTCAAATCCGGTAAATAAGGCATGCCATTGATGATGATCAGCGGAGCATTTTTACCGGTCAAGGACCGAATGCCCCGTAAATTCACCGTGGCACCCTCACCCGGCATACCACTTTTATTGATAACATTTAGCCCGGGAAAAGCCCCTTGAAGTACGTCTTCCACATACATTGCACTGGGTTTAAAGCGCTCTGCCGGCAATAATTGACCTTTCATGCTTCCCTGAGCATCACTTTTGACAGGGACTTCATAATAATCATTTCGCTGGGGAATCAGTACAATTTCAAGGTAGTCCCTTCCAAGCAAAGGAATCACCTGTTCTTGGAAGCCTGGTGCCCAAACGGTCAGGTCTCCTTCCAACTGGTTTAGAGTTATGCTGAATTCGCCTTGCTCATCCGTCTGGGCAGTATTTTCCTCATTTGCTATCGAAATGTAAGCATCACTGATAGGGTCGGCGCCAAACGGGCTGCTTACCTTTCCTTTCAGCACTTGCTGGGCATGGGCCCCGAAGGCCAACACCATCATCACTGCAATCAGCAAGGCTACTTTATGTTGTTTTATCATTGTTCCTTCCATTTTCATCAATAGTTATTTTGGGTGGGTACCAATGCCCAGTGATAGAGTTTCATTTCTTCTCTGGAGGATTTCCCCAGCAAAGCCACTTCTACCCTGATCTTAAAGGTGCGCACTTCATCTCCTTCGATGTTTACTACTCCGACCAAGCCTCCGAGACCGTCCCATTTGGTTCCTGAAACGGTATTGGTACTTCTGTCATAATTCCATGGTGAAGAAGGTTCCACGTTAAGTTCAGAAGCCACCAGTTGGTCATCGATGTAGACATTTAAGAAGGGATGGTTCTTAGACTGAACTCCCATGTATAGGTTATACTCTCCCGGGGGAACTTCCACCACCGAAGCGGTGGTCGTACCGTCTTCATTTTTGTCCAGTTTTACCGGGGTATAATCCACCGCCAGTGGTTGTCCGGGAATATTATCACCAAACAACCGGAGGATGGTGTAAGTACCTGACACATTCAAGCTGGGGAAACTATAATTGTCTGTTCCCTGCGCCCTGATCTCGGTGGCATTATGAAAGGTAAAAAGCTCGTCACGCTGCGCGTCCGGCACAAATTCATAATAGTAAAACAATTGCTTAATTGCCGATATGTGTACATTGTTCGGAATTTTCAGAAAGTTCACGTCATAGACACGACCATTGCTCATCCGTTTGTATTGTGTATTGACCCCCTGTACGGACGTTTTCCACCGGGCGCCAAATGCTGAAATCAAATCTTCTTCCGCCCCATAATCCTCAACGATCTCATCATAGAAAACCGCATCCATAATCCAATTCCATGCCGTCAAGGAATCCTCTCTTGTAAAAGGCTTGCCAAATTGGTCATATAGCCCCTGAAGGTTCTGAAAGCAATTGTCCACCACCTGATTACTGGGCAGAAACATGGTTACCTGGGAAAATTCTGACCGAAAGTCAACTTCCTCGAAAATTGGGTTTTCAATCACAAAGGCTGAATCGTAGATCGTATTTCCTGATTTATCAACCCCAACCGGAACACTGTTTTGGGCATCAAAAACCGTATCATTGGCTGCAAAAACGGAATCCCTGATCATAGAGTAATCGTCTGACAGCTTAAACACGTAATCGTAAATGCTCTCATCCGGCATCATCAGTTCACTAATTTCATGCACCACTCCATTTTGACAAAATTGATTGCCATTCGTAATGGTCGCATCGGCCACCATGATGCTATTTTCCACCTTACGGGTCACCGGAATGTATTTCCCATTTAGGGACCTTAACCTTAGCCCATCCCGTAATTTGCTCATATCATAGGTCAGGTTATTGATATGGTATCGAAGTACAAATTCGGCCTCCAAGTCCATTTGGGCGAGGGCATCCATTGCTTCATTATTGACTGCCCAAACCGATAAATACTGATCTCTGGTCAATTCCTCTGCAATTCCATTCACTTCCAATGCCTCCACAAACTTGGCATAGTCAGGATTCGATTTCAGGTAATCCAACAGGTTAAGTTCTGAAACCACTTCCGTACTTTCATCTGCTCCTTCCAAGCCATAATGCTCATCCCACGTTTCTTCACACCCCATACAGAGCAGGAACATCAGGCCTAATAGATATTTTAAATTTTTCATGCGCTTCATTTTTAGTCAACAGGTTTAAATCTGATGTGATCTAGTGTAAGTAACTCACCGTCAATCGCCACGATCCTAAGGGTATGGCTGCCGGTTTCATCAAAGGTGAATGAACTGGTCATCCTCCTCTCCAATGCCCTGTCATAGCGTCGATTGGACACGGGCCACTGGCTGCCCAGTCGCTTTCCGTCCATCGAACACTGCAGGTAACCTGTGTTTTCTCTTTCGGTATAGCTGAGGTAAGTCATGGTGATTTCATAACTTCCCTTGATCAGCACGGGCGTCTCCATCTCTATCCATCCGGACTGCCCCAAGTCCAACCGGAGGTGATCGTGATTTACCGCATCGGCATACCAGATACCATCAGCTCCACGGTTATTCCGGTAGGCCACTGCATTTGTTCGGTATTCGGGTGTGGATTTCCACGTATAACAGGTCAATTCCTCTTGGGTAAAGGTCCTGGTATAGGTAGAATTTAAACTGCTGTTTTGGTATTGATCACAAAGGGCCTGCAGGTCAGCATAATCCGTCAAGTCCCAAATGACCGTCACTCGTTCTGGGGTGAATAGCGGCATCCAGTGATCCACCTCATGCATGACCCCGTTTTTACAATTGATGTTTTCTTCTATAAACTCCACTCCCTTATGGGCTGCGGTATCATAGTTCATCACCAGACTTCCAGAGCGATCGGCGATGTTGATCAACTCATTGGTAGCCAAGGTGTTGATGTTCATAGAGGTCTCCCCTTCGGGAAACTTACCCAAATCTGCAAAAGACCTGACTTGCGACAGCAGGTGATAATCCACGTACTTTCTCAAGCCACTTTCTTCGGAAGTATAATCATTGTCTTCCACCTCCAATTTTGCAATAAGATCCGCCAAGCTCGTGATGCCGGCTTGGGAGAACACTTCATCGGAGACGGCAAAAGCTGTCATGCGAATCCTGTATTCCAAGGGATTGCCGCTAATGTCTGTTTCTTCTTCCACTATGGTATTGAGCATCTCCGCTCTTCCTGTGGCTTCCACCGCTTCCCGGAAAATGGAAAAACGCTCTTCACCCAATCGGTCCATTATTGTGGCCCTTACCGGCACCAATACATCTTCCAAACCATGGATGATGCCGTTTGTGGCTTCAATGTCCAATTCCACTATCCGGGATTCCCCATTTAAGTAAATGGCATTCAGTCCGCCTTCCCTAAACTCGATGGACAAATTATCGTCCGTCGCATTTCGGTCATTGATCACGCCATTTTCAAATTGGCTTTGGCCAATCTTTACCAGATTGATCGTGTGGTATTTTACCAGATAGGAAGCATCCTCTTTGGGAATGTCCGTAACGGAGGACCAGCCATTGGCATCCAAGTAGCGCTCCACCCCCTCATTCGTCGGAGCAAAGACCGTGTAGGTGCTTTTTAGGTTCAGCGTATTGTACATGTCCGCATGTCGCATAAGCTCCACCCACATCGAAAATTTTTCCGGTTCGGATTCCAGCAACAATGAGATCGGCAGCTCTTCGTATGCGGTAAAAGTCGTTTCCTCGTAAGGGTCCGTACAGGAGGCCAGTGCCATGACCATCCCCAAAAGGTATATGATATAATTCTTTCTAATATCCATGGCGTGGTTAATTTAGGTTATCGTAATATGGGTTTTGCTCCAGCAGCCTGTTTGCGGCCAGCTCCTCAAGATGAATAGGCAGATAATGACTGTTCACGTCCAGTAATTTGGAGCGTATAATCGGTGCAGAACTTGCAGGAGCCGTCAGCAATACCTGTGTGATCAGGTAATCTTTGTACTCATAATCGTTCCTGCTCGCCACGCGAAGGATATCGTACCAGTTTTTACCTTCTCCGACAAACTCCCTTCCCCGCTCTTCCATGACCAATTCCAGCATTTCCAGCTCCGTGGAAGCAGCCGATACGGGTTCGGAAATTTGCGCTCTTTCACGGACCTGGTTGATAAGTGCTACTGCATCGCCATAGCTGCCGGCACCTTTCATCACCATGGCTTCTGCCTTCATCAAGTAAATGTCAGCGATGCGATAGATAATCCAGTTCTGATCACTGTACACCCTAGGAATCCCGGTTTCTGACTCAGCACCCAGGTATTTCCACACACTAAAGTCTCCTTCCAAGTAGCTTGATCCCTCTCCCCGGATATCTTCATCCGATTCAGCAAACAATGCCACGGTACGCTCGGTAACATTGTACCGTTGATTGGTACCAAACCAGGACATCAGGTTGTTGGTCTGTCCTTTGTCAAAGTCAAACTGGATTTCAAAAATCCCTTCATTGGTATTCCCTTCGCTGAAGATCCGGTACCAATTGTTATTGTTATTGACCATGCCTTCCAATAACCCCAGCTGGCCACTGTTGATCACAGCATCGCAGGCTTGAATTGCCTTATCGTACTCTTCTGTCCATAGGTAAACATCTGCCAAGGTGGCGTAGATGGACCACTTGGTAGCCCTTCCTTTGGCTTCCCAAACAGTCGGCGCCACTTCCTTGGCGTATTCCACCGCCCCTTCCAGGTCCATTTTGATCTGCTGAAAAACCTCATTGGACGGCGACTTGGCCATTTCAAAGGCGGTCTGATCATCCATATAAGGTTCGGTGATCAGCGGTACATCCCGGAAATTCCTCACCAGGTAGAAATAGGCCAGGCCTCTTAGGAAATAGGCTTCTGACAAATAAGATTGCATTACATTTTCATTGAAGGAAGGATCTCTCTCCACTACCTCGGGACCATATTTGATGACCATGTTGGCATAATTGATCACTTGGTAAAACTTATCCCACTTCACAAAGTCATTTCCGGGAAGGATATCCCATTGGTTGATTCTGAAGATATCTGCCAAGATGGCTCCACTGCCGGTGGTCAGGCCATTTCCTCGCATTTCTCCCCAAACCAACTGCTGCTCCATGGTTTCCCGAAGGCGCACATAGCCCGCTCCGAGCACCGCTTCTACTTCTTCTTTATTGGTCCAGTATTCGTCACTGACCTGATTGTTTTCGGGCTGGAGTTCCAGCCAATCGTTACATGAACTGATGGCCAATGTCAATACAGCCATTAAGCATATATATGTCTTTCTCATGATTCCTTCGGATTAAAAGTTCATATTTACCCCCAGTGCAAACCGCTTTGGACGAGGCGTAGACGCACCATCCACACTAAGCATGTAAATATTGCTGGAGAGGTTGACTTCTGGATCTTGGCCGGAATAATTGGTCCAAGTATGCAGGTCCTGTGCGGTAAAGAACACATCAAACCGATCGATCTTATTGGATGACAACCAAGCTTTCGGTAAAGAATACCTAAGAGAAACGGTCTTTAAGCGCACAAATGATCCATCTTCTACAAACCGATCCGAGCCGAGGTAATTGTATCCTTCATTATAGAGGGCCCTAGGGATGTCGGTATCGTCCCCTTGGTGCCTCCACCGCTGAAGAACCGCCGTGCTTTGGTTGGCTGTACCGTACATGTTTTCGGTATTGATGCGGGTTTGGTTCACGATCTTCTGTCCAAATCTTCCATGGAAGAAGGTCGTCAGCATAAAGTTTTTCCAACGGATATTAAACCCTGCACCTGCTGTAAACAGCGGCATGGCATTGCCCAGGTACACAATATCAAACTGGTCTATGACACCATCACCATTGACATCCTCATATTTGGCATCTCCGGGATACACACGCCGGTTTCCATTTTGCATGTACACCAATTCTCCATCGATGTCATACATCAAATTTCCATCATTATCACGGGCATAGGTCTCTTCCCCGTTCTGGTAAACGCCCTCATACCGGTAGCCGTAAAATGAACCGATCGGATTGCCTTCCACGATCTTATGGGCATACTCGCCATTATCGAATTCATAATTTTCGAATAGCATATTGTCGGGAAGCTCCTCTACCTTGTTTCGGTTACGGGCAATGTTAAAGTTGAAAGAAATCCCTAAATCCTCTCGCTTGATCGCGTCATAGTTAAAGATCATTTCCCAGCCCCTGTTGTACACTTCACCGGAATTGTAGTACCTCACCTCTGAAAAGCCCGTGGAAGAAGGCAACCGATAATCCTTCTGTAACAGGTCCGTGGTCCTTCTGTCATACACCTCTGCGGTCACATAAAGCCGCCCTTCCAAAAGGGAAAAGTCGATGCCGATATTGGACTGGGTGATGGTTTCCCATCGCAGGTTTTCCAACTGGATAGAGGAAGGTGAAATGGCCACCATATCCATATAGCCTGGCGTGATGGGGCTGAAGGTTCCGATGTAGGGGAAAGCACCTCCCGGAGGGTTTCCACTTTTCCCCCAGCTGGCCCGTAGCTTGCCGAGCTCAATACCGGCAAAATCCTTCATAAAGGGCTCATCTCCAAAGTGCCAAGCCAAGCCGATGGATGGAAAACCTGCCCAGCGGTTACTGGCACCCAAACTGGAATTGGCCTCCCAGCGGTAGCCCCCCGAAATGATGTACTTCCCATTAAAGGTGTAGTGGGCATTTGCAATGGTCGCAATCCTGCGTGTCATGGAATTATCCGACTCCATTTTGGAAACGGCGGCCCCATCGGTGGGATCGCTCAGGGATACGGAAGCATTTCCGCTCGTCTGGCTCACATAGCCAAAGTTTCGGCCTTCATTGGTCTGCACCAATCCACTCAGGATAATGTGGTTCTTATCATCGATGGTCTTATTATAAATCAACTTGTTTTCGGTATTGATATACAGCTGATCGGACAGCATGTCGGAGCTTCTGTTAAAATAAGGGTCCGTCCAGAGTACACCGGTAACGGATTGTGGCAAGAAGCTGGTGTTTTTATTGGTTCGTGTATCAAAACCAACCGTTCCTTGGTACTGCAAGTCAGGGTTAAATTGATACCGCAGCCGGAATATTACCCGCGCATTGTCCGCTTGGGTCTGGTTACTGGATTCCCGCACCAATGCCACGGGATTGTAGTATTTGTTATTGGCAAAACTTCCCTGAAAATTCTCCAATGGAGAAAAATACTCAGAAGTTCTGTTGCCATTGGCATCCAGCACATAGGGGCTCATATTGGGCATCTTTCGCATGGCCATGGACCGGGCAGAAGGGAATCTGCTTTCCGTCCAGTTCGCTTCCTTCAAACTCTGGGAATAGGACATATCCGCGCTGACACTCAACTTATTGGAAAAATTATAGGTAACACTGGCCATGGAATTAAACCGGTCCAAGGAAGTACCGATGGTGGTTCCCACATCCCGGAGATAGCCGACGGACACCCGGTAGATGGCCTTGTCTCCTCCTCCACTGAGGGAAAAGTTATTGTCCAGAAAATAACCCAGCTGCGTGACCTCATTCACCCAATTGGTGTTTTGGTTGTATTCATCGAAGTACACCCACTCCGGATCAAAATTGATCTCTGGCGTCTGGAACAATAAGTCCGTATAGGCAGAACCCGACTGATAGCCCACGTCATTGATCGAGTTCCAAATCCCATCCTGCATCAAGCTGACATATTGAGAGCCATCCAACATGGGGATGGTATTTGGCTCTTTCTTGATTTCGGATTTGGTAGAGAAAGAGAACTTCGTTTTACCTTTTTTACCTTTTTTGGTTTTGAAGACCAGCACGCCATTGGCTCCTTGAGATCCCCAAATGGCTGTGGCCGCGGCATCTTTCAGCACCTCTATGGACTCGATGTCGTTGGGCGAGATGTTCACCAAAGCCCCGAAATCCTGGTCATTTGCCGTGGCAAAATTAAAGTCATCACCGAAGTTGGTAGGATAAGGAATCCCGTCCACGACAATCAAAGGATCGGAATTGGCATTGAGGGAAGATGTTCCGCGGATTCGAATGGTACTCCTTGACCCAGGGTCAGCACCGGAGATAATGTCCACATTGGCCATTCTTCCCTGAAGTCCCGATTCGATGGACGTCATGGGCACTTCCTCCAATTGCTCCACATCAAACCGCTGACTGGAAGACACCTGCTCACGTTGGCTGATGCCCAGTGAATTGGTCTGCACGCGCTCGGCCACTACTTCTGCTGAGCCGTATTCAAAGGCGTCTTCATCCAGCGTAGTATTGATGGTCGTTTGGTTGCCGATGGTCACCTTTTTGGTTTTGAAGCCAATATAGGAGAAGACCACCTTTAGGTTATTTCCCTGAGGAACGGCCAATCTGTAATTACCATTTTCATCAGAGATGGTTCCGTTTAAGTTCCGTTGCTGTTCATTCTCGATAAAGATGCTCGCGCCAATAAGCGGCTCTCCACCTGTATCGGTTATCTTTCCTGTCAAGACCGTCTGCGTCTGCTGCTCCTGTGCCCGTAAAGGCAATACCGTGAACAGCATTAGCAGGCAGCTAATGATATAAGTTGTTTTCATAAAACTGGTATTGAGGGTTTAATGTCCTGAATTGAGCACTTTATCGATCTGATAAACAGCGCCGTCCACATAGGTTTTAGGGAAAGTGCTGACCACATTGGCCGTCTCTCCTGTCGCAGACCTTAGCTGTAAGCCTGTACCATTGTCCAAAAGGGAAAGTTCACTGAAGCCATCACCATTTTCCTGAGCAGTGACCAGCTCTCCCTGAACGCCCATTCCTGGAAAAGCATAATCGCTGTAGCTATTGGTACCCGCCGGGACAAAATAATACCGGAGAAAATCCTCCAATTCACCTTCATCCTCGGGAATAAGTCCTTGTTCCTTGGCTTCCAAAATGGCTTCATTGGTCGGTGCGAACAGCATGTAATTGTCCCCAAACAAAAATTCAAATTCGTTATTGGGTTCTACCAGCCCCGCTTGGGACAGGAGTTTTGAAAACTCTGAAAATTCCTGAATTGTACTGGTCCCTGAACTGGCTGAGGCTATAATGTATTTAAAGCTTCCTTCTTCACGGATCAGTGAGCGATCGACTTCGTAGACCATACCGTTGTTCCATTCACCACTGACCGTCGTGGATGCTGCAAATTCCCCAAGGTTATAATTATTGGAAGATGCCACCCCCGCATCCGTGATGTACAGGTAACTGAAAGGATTTCTTGTTCGGTACACCTTGGTGCCAGAAATCTCCGTGATTTCCTCCGTTACAATGTGGTTTTGGACAAAGGCCCGCATCGCACCGGTACTCATCGGCACCCTGATGCCATCGGCATTTTCCACCTCTACTGCCTCGTCACCAAACTGCAAGGGATTACCTTCGTTCCAGAAAATCTCACTTCCCCCATAAATGGTGTTAAGGATGGTCTCATTGTCAGGCACAAACACGGTAAACCTCAGTGCATCTCCTAGAAATGCTTGAAGGCTACCAGAGTCATAGAGCATTTGTAAAAATATACTGTATTCCGGCTGTTGGAGCATTGGACCGACCACGCCGCGGAAAAGCGCCGGAACAATCACTTCGTTTAAGCCATAATAAACGCCATTTACCCCTATTCCTTTCGTCTCTACATCTTGTGCAGGATCAAACTGAATGGAGTTACCGAAGACACTTTGGATGTCTCCACGTTCGATTTCGGAAGGAAACACGATGCTTCCCTGGTAAACATGGTTACTCAGCAATAGCCTGATCGGCAAAAATGGAACCTCACCAAGTGTAGCGTAATGTTCGGCCCAATACTCGCTGAAAAAGGATTGCAATGCCGCATTATTGGGAGCAAAGACATTGAAGGCATTCCCAGAAAGGATAGCCAGGTTAGCATAATCCGCCAAGCCCGTACCGCCATTATAGGACCACTCAGAAGCAATTTCCGGCAAACCTGAATGGGTCTTTACGTACAAGGAATCACCTGCATCTGCATATGCCTTAGAGGTCTCATCATCATACCAAAAGCTGGTAAAACGGTCATAAACTTCAATGAAATCACTGTAATTCTCTTCTTGCTCCAACTCCGTATATACCGTCTCCAAAGGCTTGACCACCCGATCGACGATATACACATACCCGTTATCTGTCGGCAGAGCATATTCGTTTACTGTAGCATTGGAAATGTTAAAGCCACCTGAGCCGGTCCAAGTACTTTCTGGATAGAAATATTCGTAATTGGAAGCAGCATCGATGCTCTTGGAAGTAAAGATGTTGTAAGAAAAAACAGGCACAAATCGCTCTTTGTGAAAAATGGTCCGTTCTTTTCCCGCTACATGGTCCATTTCCACCGAAACGGTGTCCCGGCTTTTGGTTCGGTGCTTGTAAAACATGCCTGCCATGGCTGGCATTTCTACAGCTTGCCCCTGAGGCATATAGTTAGCAAATCGCTCTCGGGAAAATGAATAGTAGACCAGATGATAGCCTACTAACTTTTTGGCCTCGGCTGAGGTAAGGTTATCTACACTTCCGATCCCCTCTTCAGAAAAATACTCCACGAAGGCTTCATCTGGTGGGGCGATCACCGTGATGATCCCTTTTCCTTCTACCAGGCTCTTGAAACCAGCTTTCTCGACAGCTTCCAAGAAAATGGTAAAATCTCCCCTGCTCTCCAGCAATTCCCAAGCATTGCCTTTAAGCCACTCGGGGCGTTCATAATGTTCTTCCCAGCCTACTTCTCTACATCCAAACAGTAGAAAGCAAGCTGAAAAAAAGTAAGTAATCCTTTTGATCATCTTGACTTGGTTTAGGTTATTAAATTGGGTTGCTAATTTTTCCTGAGTCTTATAATAAAGTGTAAAAAAAACACGTTATTAGGTAAAACATCAGTTTAATAAAATTTACTTTCTACTATTAGTTCAGGGTCAAAATTATGTTCGTAAGATAAAAGCTTGCTCCACCTTAACTAGTCTGTACTGTACTGTTACGCCATCACAGCACGGGTAAGCTTGTATATTTCAAATATTTTTTTATATTATACTATGTACGATATTAACTCATATACATACTATTTTTGCAAAAAATAGCGTAAAACACTTCGTTAAATCGATTGCATTAAAAATAGCTGCAAATATTTACGCAAAGATTCTTATGAAAATATCAAGATAAAGCATTAAAATATGGAATCAAGTGTAATGACTGGTGATTGCCCGTTTGCTTAGTGGTGAAACAAGGTGTGTTAAAAATGTCCCAAAGGCACTAATTGGATGCTGTAATCTGCAATGAAAGAAATTTATAATTGCTTTGTGCCTTGGAACCTTAGTGGAGAATCATAATTCCGATAAACAGCAAAATTTATCGTCTTCCAGAAATTATGCTTGATCCCAAACATGCAAATTAGGCCCATTAGCATAGACTGAAGGTATTTTTAGGCTGGTGTTATGCAAAGGTTTTCACATGGTATTTTATGCCTTTAAACATAAACCAAGGCACTTTTTGGTCGTCAGCTTGTCCATTCATGCATGCTTGAAAATTGTATCAGAAGAGGCAGATATGTAAATTGGAAGCCATAATAAAACCAGAACAAAACTAGGCCCGGCCAAACCAACGTTTAAGGAAGACCCTATAAATCAAACAGATCTCATGAAAAAGCCCAATACCATAGAAAACAATCCCCTGAAGAGCATCGAGGACTGGGAAAAAGACCTTTTAAAGCGGTATCCAGATCCTGCAGACCACAACAAGTCTAAAGAAGCTTACCGCAACTATGAGGATGGGGATCGCCACGATACCGTTAAGGAATTTTATCGCTTAAATCACCAGTACCAATCCTACGACTTTGTACTTGAAAAAGAAAAGGAATTTCTGTCGTTCAACAAAAAAGAAATGGGTTTCTGGGAAGCTGTGGATTTTCTCAATACACTGGTGGATGATTCTGATCCGGACACCGATTTGGACCAATTGCAGCACCTGCTCCAAACCTCAGAAGCCATCCGGGCAGACGGCCATCCCGATTGGTTTGTGTTGACAGGATTCATCCATGATTTTGGCAAAGTCCTCTGTCTTTTCGGAGAACCCCAATGGGCAGTCGTAGGGGACACTTTTCCTGTGGGCTGCCAATTTTCGGATAAGATCGTCTTCCCTGAATTTTTTGACTTGAATCCTGATAGCCAAAACCCTGAACTCAACACCAAATACGGAATCTACTCACCAAATTGTGGACTGGATCAGGTGAAGATGTCATGGGGACATGATGAATATCTTTTTCAGATGGTAAAAGATTATTTACCAGAAGAGGCATTATACATGATCAGGTATCACTCATTTTATGCACAACATAAGGAAAATGCATATGACCACTTATTGAACGATCATGATAAAGCCATGTTTGAGTGGGTCAAAAAATTCAACCCTTACGATTTGTATTCGAAAGTCCCTACACCACCGGACGCCAAAGCCCTTCGCCCCTATTACGAAGACTTGGTAGCGAAGTACCTTCCTTCCGTGTTGAAATTTTAAGAGGGGGACTCCATCCCCCTCTAAATGCTGTGCTTGCCTCTCTTATTCCACATCCAAATCCCACTCTTCATTCATCTGGGTAATGGCATGGTAAGCCGTCATGTCAAACTGACAAGGCACCACTGAGGCGTAATTATTGGCGATCGCCCATTCGTCATTGTCCTCTCCTTTGTCGAAATTTACAAAGTTACCTGCCATCCAGAAGTATTTCCTGCCATTTGGGTCAAAACGCTCGTCAAATTCCTCTTGCCATTTGGCCCTGGCCTGACGGCAAAGCTTGATTCCCTTAATGGGCTCGTTGCGCTTTGGCGGAAAATTCACATTGAGGGCTACCCCTTTGGGCATCCCATGCTCAAGGACTTGCTTGGCGATCTTGTACACATAGTCCTCTACGTGAGAAAAGTCTGCCTTTGCACTGTAATCGCACAGGCTGAAGCCAATGGAGGGATATCCTTCTATCGCCCCCTCAATGGCTGCGGACATGGTGCCTGAATACAATACACTGATGGAGGTATTGCTCCCATGATTGATGCCGCTGACAATCAGGTCTGGCTTACGGTCATGAAAGACATAATGCTTGGCCAATTTCACACAATCCGCAGGAGTGCCGCTGGATTTGTAAGCCTCTACATCATCAAAAATCTCCTCTTCATCCAACCGCAGTGTATTGCCAATGGTGATGGCATGGCCCATTCCAGACTGGGGACTGTCAGGAGCCACGACTACTACATCGCCAAGCTTTTTCATTACACTCACCAGGACCCTGATGCCCCGTGAGGTAATACCGTCGTCGTTCGAAACTAAAATGAGTGGTTTGGTCATTAAAATGTTGTTTTATGATTTATATCCTGAAATTTTCTTTGTGCTAAAAATATGATCCTAACATGCCTAATCGATACCAATACAGGCAGCATCAGGGAAACTATAGCCCGGCTTATGCATTAGGAATCGTGGTGAAAGCAGTATTAGGTCGTAACAGATCGGCTAATGCATATTCTGGGTTTAATACCCTTCCCACTGTTCAAATTTACGATAATGCCTCTAAAAACAAAGCATGATGGAACCCCTATCCATCATGCTTTTGATACTTAATGATTTCATAAACTTCCTTCCCTAATCCTTGCCTATTGGTCTTTTAATTGATTATAGTAGGCCGTAATGCGCAGTAAGTCACCTCGTCGGTCACAGTCAAGTCTGTTTTTCCGCATGTATAGTTTGACTTCATCTTCCCGGTCCTCCATATAGCCCAACAGGTCCTTCCGCTTTTGGCTGTATTCCACGATCTTGCCGTCGGTTAAAAAGAAATAATCGAATGCCAATTTATTGGTCGAACTCATGGGTGGGCCATACATGGGAGACATGTACATGCTGTACATTCCCATATTGCGGGTATCTGTGGTGATGTATTCCCTGCACAACAGCGTAATATCCTCTCCTTCGGTCAGCAATTCGAAAAAGATCGGCACCTCGTAATTGTTATTGTTCACATCAAAGGGAAGGCTGTAAAAAGAACGCATGCCGCCATAAAACTCATCGAATATTTCAAAGCGTGAAATCGATGAGCTGTTATAGGTGTGAACACCTTCACTTTGGAGCTGCACAATGTTTTTTTCCAAGTCATACTTTACTTTTCCCTTATAAACTTCACCATTAGCTAGGTACAAAGTACCATCGTGCCAAACTTGCGATGGAAAATTCTGTGCGCCAGCAATATGCACGCCCACAAACAGCAAAACGATAATTGGAAGGAGTCTTTTCATGGCAATTGGATTTGATTCTACTTTAAACTAACGAAAATATAGACGAATTAGTTAAACATCATGTCTCAAATAGTAGTAGAAAAGTTAAAATAAACCGTAAATGAGGCTGATCTCACACGATATTTCCGAATCAAGCAGTAAAGTGCTAGCATAACTTGTACTTCGTTCCATTAGCATCGCTTGATCTTTTTTTACCCCATAAAAAAAGCTACTGACCGGAAATTACCTTTCTGATCAGTAGCCTCGTGTTGTTGGCCTTTAGCCGCAACATCTCGTATTCAACAGGCCGTACGCTGCCCGAATTATTTCATCTTGTTGATTTCCTTTTTAAGGATTTGGTGGCCCATTTTGTCGCGCTTAGTAGTCAGGTAGCGCTCGTTATGGGCATTTGGAGAGATTTCCAAGGCGACCGTTTCCACTATTTCCAGACCATAGCCCAATAGGCCAGCCCGTTTGGTTGGGTTATTGGTCAGCAGTTTGATCTTGGACACGCCAAGGTCTCGTAAGATTTGGGCACCTACCCCATAATCCCTTTTGTCCATGGGGAAGCCCAGTGCTTGGTTTGCCTGGACGGTGTCCATTCCTTCTTCTTGGAGTTTGTAAGCTTTTAGTTTATTGATAAGCCCGATTCCACGGCCTTCTTGGTTCATGTAAAGCACCACGCCTTTTCCAGCTTGATTGACCATTTCCATGGCACTGTGCAGCTGAGGTCCACAGTCACACCTGCAAGAGCCGAAGATATCTCCGGTCACACAGGATGAGTGTACCCTTACCAGGATGGGCTCCCCTTCCTTCCACTCTCCTTTAACCAAGGCCATGTGGATTTCATCTGTATTGGTCTGACGGAATGCTATCAGGTCAAAATCTCCGAATTCCGTTGGCATTTCGACACCAATTTCCCTTTTGATCAGCGACTCATTTTTCAATCTATAAGCAATGAGATCTTTGATGCTCACCAATTTCAGATCGAAACGCTTGGCCACTTCTACCAAATCAGGAACACGCGCCATGGTACCATCATCATTCATGATCTCCACCAACACGCCAGCAGGATAAAGTCCTGCCAATCTCGCCAAGTCAATGGCCGCTTCGGTATGGCCCGTTCTTCTCAGTACTCCGCCTCTTTTGGCTTTTAATGGAAATATATGGCCCGGCTTGCCCAGCTCATCCGGATGAATATCGTCATCGATCAAGGCTTTGATGGTTTTGGCACGGTCGCTGGCCGAAATTCCAGTGGTACAACCATGGCCGATCAAGTCTACCGAAACGGTAAATGGCGTTTCGTAGGTAGCGGTGTTCCGTCCTACCATCAACTCCAGTCCCAACTCCTCACACCTATCTTCTATAATGGGCGCACAGATAAGCCCTCGCCCGTGGGTCGCCATAAAGTTGATAATCTCAGGCGTTACTTTCTCTGCAGCACAGACGAAATCTCCTTCGTTTTCGCGATCTTCATCATCTACCACAATGACCACTTCACCGTTTTTGATCGCTTCTATCGCTTCCTCAATGGAATCAAGTTTAATTTCTTCAGCCATAATTTTTTCTTCAATGCTCAATTCGAAGTGCAAAAATACACCCTTTATTCTCTAAAACCGAGAAACCCCTTATTTAGTTTGGTCTATCGTGATTTAACGGTTCCCAGCTGCTTATTGATATCACGTAAAGAGCCGGTCAGGGAAATCAAAACCATCTGAAAATCTGTCACTTCATCTTCTTTACCTTCCGTTTCTGCCGCCTTGATTTTTTCCATGGTTTCATCCACCATTTTTTCCAGCACCCTTCGCTTCAAGCGAAGTATTTCATTGAAAGTGGTCCTCGGCAAGTCATCCGATTCCCGGTTCGTATAGATCATGTGTTTTTGTTCCCAATTGTCAGACATTTCGTGCCGTTGGGAAATCATATTGATCACCTCCCCTTTCAGCTGACTGTCATCCAGCTTAATAAAATATTCTGCATCAGGAAGTATCCCTTTTTTAAGGGCCCGTTTGTATTCAACAAATAACTTCTGGTATATCGGCGTCTGAAAGGAGACATCTCCTGTTTCCTGAATCAAATACTCGCACACATGCAGATCATCCGACACCTTTTCAAACCCATAGGTTACCAAAAGCCTCATCATTTCCCTTTCCTGCTTGGCCAAAACATCGGAGGAAGACCATTTGGTTTTCTCTTCTGGGAGAAAATCCTCAAAGGGTGTATCCATTGCCGGGGGAGGCCCCTGTTGCTTGTCCTTGTAATAGGCATCCTTCTGCCCTTTCAGGAGGATTTTGTTCAGCTCTGCCAGTACAATGTCCTCGTCCATCTTGAGCAGCCTGGCAGATTCTTTTACATACACCGAACGGGTGATCGGATCGGGAATTTTGGCCACGCTCTGCACGACTTGTCGTACCGTATCTGCCCGCTTGATCGGATCATGTGCTGCTTCCTCGGCATACAGCTCGATCTTAAAGGCAATAAAATCCCGGGCATGGTCATGCAAGTAGGCTTGGAATGCCTCTGATCCTACTTTCCGGGAATAGCTGTCCGGGTCATCACCCTCAGGAAACACCACGGCTTTTACATTTAGCCCTCCTTCCAGCAACATGTCGATGCCGCGAAGGGATGCCTTGATACCTGCAGCATCACCATCATAGAGGACGGTTACGTTATCCGTAAACCGTTTGATCAGCTTGATTTGACTTTCGGTCAACGAGGTTCCCGATGAAGCGACCACGTTTTCGATGCCCGAAAGGTGCATGGAGATCACATCGGTATATCCTTCTACCAAATAGCAATTATCTTGGCTTCGAATGGCCTGCTTGGCTTGGTAAATCCCATAGAGCACATCACTTTTATGGTAGATGGCCGTCTCCGGCGAATTGATGTACTTGGGTTGCTTTTTGTCATTGGTGAGTATCCGGGCACCAAAAGCAATGGGCTTGCCTGCCAAATTATGGATGGTAAACACCACCCGGCCACGGAAGCGGTCATATTTCCGGGAAGGGTCTCCCTCCTTTTGAAGGATCAACCCGCCCTTTAGCAAAATATCATCTGAGTGGCCGGCCGTGTGGGCTGCTTGGTGCAGGTGATCCCAGCTGTCCATGGCATAGCCCAAATCGAACTTTTCTATGGTGGAAAGGTTGAAGCCTCTTTCCTTAAAATAGCTCAGCCCTACCGATTTTCCTTCATCGGACTCCAGTAGGTTTTTGGAAAAATGGTCCCTTGCAAATCCTTGGACAATATAAAGGCTTTCCCGCTCATTATAGGCTTGGACTTCTTCCGGTGTGGCAGCTTTTTCCTCTTCGATCTCAATGCCATATTTTTGGGCCAAGTGCTTGATCGCCTCATTGAACCCGATGCCCTCTATGTCCATCACAAATTTCAGGGCATCCCCCGCTGCACCGCAACCAAAACATTTATAGATCTGCTTGGCCGGCGAAACAGAGAAAGAAGGGGATTTTTCATTATGAAAAGGACAGCATGCCCACAGGTTTTGACCCTTTTTCTTTAATGAAACGTAGTCATTTACGACCTCCTCAATATCTACTCGCTCCTTTACTTTTTCTGTCGTTATATTACTTAATGCCATGACTCATGCTTAATTCATCTCAAAGATAGAAAAGTCCAAGGAAAGTTCCTTTTCTAGCACCGTTCTAAAAAGAAACTATTCCCTACCAAACGAGGTTGTAGGAGTAATGGAAGGTTCGAGGTAAGCTGAAGGTTTATTTATCCTGTGCCAATTGACCAAGGATTCGATTTCCCGATAAATGAACACAATAATTTTATTTCGCACCAATTAAGCACTAAATTGCGCAAAATTTACACGTTGTAATGATCATTAGTAAAGAAAAGGTACTCAAAGCCCTGTCCACCGTAGAAGATCCGGATCTCAAAAAAGACCTTGTCACCCTTGGCATGATTCAAGATATCGAGGTCGAAGACAAGAAATTGAGTTTTAAGGTAGTATTGACGACCCCAGCATGTCCGCTCAAAGAGCTCATCAGAGGGAACTGTGAAGAGGCGCTGATAAAGGAGTTTGGTGAGTCACTGGAAATGGACATTACCATGACCTCCAATGTCACCACGGTCAGAGACAATTCTCCGCTATTGCCCAACGTCAAAAACATCATTGCCATTGCTTCTGGCAAAGGTGGTGTCGGCAAATCCACCTGCTCGGCAAACCTCGCGGTTGCCTTGGCCAATACAGGTGCCAAAGTAGGATTGGTAGATGCTGACATCTCCGGTCCTTCTATCCCCGTTATGTTTAACGTAGAAGGCGAACAGCCGGCCGTCAAGCAGGAAAATGGCAAGAACATCATCGTTCCCATCGAGCAGTATGGGGTAAAGCTGATGTCCATCGGTTTCTTGACCCCAGCAGACAGTGCCGTGGTATGGAGAGGCCCCATGGCCAGTTCGGCACTAAAGCAGTTTATTGGCGATGTGGAATGGGGTGAATTGGATTATTTGTTGATCGATCTGCCTCCGGGAACCTCCGATATCCACCTTACCATGGTACAGACCGTACCGGTAACCGGTGCCATTATCGTGACCACCCCACAAAAGGTAGCCTTGGCAGACGCCACCAAAGGATTGTCCATGTTTAAGCAGCCCCAAATAAACGTTCCCGTTTTAGGTGTTGTGGAAAATATGGCTTATTTTACACCTGAAGAGTTACCGGAAAACAAGTATTACCTTTTCGGTAAAGAAGGCGGGCAGCGATTGGCGAGGAAGCATGAAGTACCCTTTTTGGGAGAAATCCCTATTGTACAGAGCATTAGGGAAAGTGGAGATACCGGCTATCCTGCCGTGCTGAAAGAAGGCATTACACAAAAGGCATTTTCTGATTTGGCCGAGGCCATGGCCAGACAAGTCGCCATCCGAAATGCAGAAAAAAGTAAAACCAAGGTAGTACAGGTAAATACCTAATAGAAAAAATGGAAACAGCACTCATTGGAAAAATAGAAAAAGCATTGGACACCATTCGTCCGTACCTAGAAGCAGATGGTGGCAATGTCAAAATAGTAGACCTTACGGATGAAATGGTTCTCCAATTAGAACTTACCGGAACGTGCAGCTCTTGTCCGATGTCCACCATGACCCTGAAGGCCGGTGTGGAAGAAGCGGTCAAAAAAGCCATTCCGGAAATTAACCGAGTAGAAGCCATCAATATTTCCGTTTCGGAGTAAAATTTAGACAGAAGCCGTTTTTAATGAAAAGGATAATACTGATTTTAAGGATAGGGTTGGTACTATCCTTTTTGTTATTTATAAATAGTGCAACACTTTTTGCCCAGCAGCTGCTGACGCCTTCCTTAAACACTTCCTCCCAAGTCCCCCTTGAAAAGTGCACTGCTCCCCTGATGGAGCAGAAACAAATGGAAGCTTTAGGGATTTTTGGCTCGAAGGAATATTTTGAGGCTTGGATGGAAGATAAAATCCAAGACCGCAAAAGTGCCAACCTGAGGACGACAATGGATGAAGTTCGGCTCATTCCTGTGGTCGTGCACGTGATCCATAATGGAGAACCACTTGGCCAAGGTGCCAACATCCCACTTGAGCAGATCGAAGCGCAGATCCGCATCCTTAACGAAGATTATAACCGCACCAATCCAGATGCAGCCAATACCCTGACAGCCTTCCAGCCTGTAGCCGCCAACGCCAACATCCAATTTGTTCTGGCCAAGCAGGATCCCAGAGGTTTGCCCACCAATGGAATAGTAAGGGTTCAGGGAAGCCAATCAGAATATGACCAATCCGATGCTCCACGGCTCAGCCAACTTTCCTATTGGAATTCTGAAGAGTATTTAAACATATGGGTCGCCCCATTGACTTCCATTAACTTAGGTTATGCTACTTTCCCTTTATCTGATTTGGACGGGCTTAACTTTCCTCCTACTGCCAAAGAAACCGACGGGGTAACCATTGATTATGAATATTTTGGTGAAGGAGGAAGCGCCATAAATGCCTCTCAGGGCCGAACCACCACTCATGAAATAGGCCATTTCCTTGGACTAAGACATATCTGGGGTGATGGCGGGTGTGATGTGGATGACTTCGTCAACGACACTCCTGACCAAAACGGACCCAATAGTAATTGCCAAACGGACCGGGCCACCTGTGGCAACTTGGACATGATCCAAAACTACATGGACTATACCCCGGACGCCTGCATGAACCTGTTCACCCAAGGACAGCTGGAAAGGATGAATGTGGTCCTCGCCAACAGCCCTCGAAGGGTTTCCCTGATCAATAACCGTGCAACCCAGGATCCCCAAATCTTTGCTCATGACCTTGCGATTGAAACCGTTATTGATCCTAAAGATTATATCTGCTCGACCACCATTACACCGCAAATAAGTGTTTATAACGCAGGGACCAATTCCCTTACAAGTGCTGAAGTGGCCATTCGCCTAAATGGCCAGGTATTGGAACAAAAGTCATTCAGCCTTGACCTTGACCAGGGAGATGCTGACACCCTTTCCTTTGCTTCCATACAGGTGGCTCCTTCAGGCAATAATTTTGTGGCAGAGATCGTATCCGTCAATGGCGGCGCGGATGAAAACAGCACTAATAATACCCGCGCTACCTCCCCCGTCATACAGCCCAATTTATCGTTACCTTACACCTATTCATCAGGGGATTTCAATTCCGTATGGACAGTGAAAAATGAAGATGAGGCACTTACGTGGGAAACCCAACCGTTAACCTTGGACGGCCAATCAGTCGAGGCACTTCGGTTGAATTTTTATAATTATGAAACTAGTGGTGCCACAGATTACCTGATTTCGCCGCAGATTAACCTTGCACAGTTCCCTGATGCACAGCTGGTTTTTGACATGGCTTATGCGCGGTACCCACAAACGGGATTGGATGACCAGTTGATCATCGGCATATCCACAGATTGTGGTAACACCTTTGATTTTATCAATCCTCCTTATCAGAAGTCCCAAGAGCGTCTTGAAACAGCCACAGCCTCCACGGCAGAATTTATTCCCTCCTCACAGCGTAACTTCCGAACGGAAGTAGTGGACCTTAGCCCTTATGCCGACGAAGGCAATATCAGGATAGCATTCATCACCATCAATGGATTTGGGAACAACCTATATTTAAAAGACATCCGCCTCAATCCAAACCAAGCGACCAATTACAGCTATACCTTGGACGAGCTGGCCAGTCCTTCACCTTTGCCAGATGGAAGCCAGGAAAACGATGTGATCCACCTGACCAATACGGGGCAATTGGCCATTAACACCTTATTGGTAGACCGTGTGCTAAACGGTTTTGCTCAATCCCTCTTGACACTGGAAGACATGGACATTGCTCCGGGCGAACAGGTAGCCCTCGAACTCCCCTCTTTGCTCAGGGATGAATTAAATGGAGTGGAATACCGTTTTCACTCCCCTAATTACGACCAGAATGCCAGCAATTTGCAGGAATTAGAACGCTACTTTTATCAAGACGCAGCCACGGTCGCTGTTCCTTGGCGACAATATTTTGATAACCTGCCCGAACTGGATCCTTGGGTCACCGTCAACCCCGAAAATGGGCAGACCGCTTGGGAAGTGGTCACAAAAGACGGGGGCCAAAACGACAACTTGGCGGTCCTTCAAACACAAACCAATGGCAACACCTATTGGCTGGGATCACCACTGATGGATTTGAGCAATACTAGCAGGGCCAGTATTTTCTTTGACCGGGCGGCAAGTGGAATTACCGGAAACACGCGGCTAAAAGTGATGCTGAGTTTGGACGGTGGCAATACCTTTGGGCAGCAAGTGGCCATCTATGAGGGGGAAACCCTGAACACCATCACTGGAGATAGTCCTGTTAATCCCAATACCCCCAATGAATTTGTAAAGGAATTTGTTGATCTCTCCGAATTTACTGGGGATGGCAGTGAAAAAGTAAGGATTGCATTTGTCTTGGAGAATGGCACGGAAAACACACAGCCCATTTACTTGGACAACATCGAATTGTTCCTTTCTGATAATCCAAACCCGGTTTACCCCTCGGATGGAGATGCCGTTTTATACCCTAATCCGGCCACCAGTATTTTCAACTTGGCCTTTAACCTCCCTCAGCGGGAAGATGTTCGTATCCAAATTGTCAGCACCAGTGGCCAAGTGGCGCATGATGTGGTTTACCCCGGCACCCTTAACCAAACCTATTCCTTCAGTTCGGAGCTATTTGCCAAGGGCATATTCATCATTAAAATCCAGAGTGAAACGCTTTCGCTCACCAAGCGACTGATTATTCGATAAAAGGTTAGTGGTGGATGATCGCTCTTGGGCGATCATCCATGCCTGGATCTACCCTACTTGGCCATACCCCCCTGATTGAAAGACTGTTTTTGCTCACCGTGGGAATTGGTCAAGATAAATGACGCCATTCCTACATTAAGAATTGAGTCTTGAGTATTTCGTGACCGAACTTTACGGGGTCAAGCCATATTTTTGGAGGGATGAATATTGACACATTTACAGAAGTATTGTAAAGATGATAGGCTGCTTCCATCGGCCTAAAAATGGGAGTGTTAGCGGCATGGATGGATAGCTGCCTTGTAGGATAATCCCCTACCGCCTATTTGACACTTTACCACTTACTGGGGGCAATCCTTGAACGGACGGCCACTTCCCCAAACTTTTCCGCATGATCCGCGATATAACGAATACGCGTCCGTGATATGGCATGATGCCTTCCTTTTTCACTTTGCCCCTTGATTCTATTTCACATCAGCTACTAATACGCACATTTCTGGCACGTTTATTATGGTATAGCATGCTATTTATGGAAGAAATCATTCCATGGAGAAAAAATTAAAATTACCTTTACATAAGAATAAAAATTTAGAAAATCGTCGATGAGCAATTTTAAGCAAGGTGCCAAAAGGGTTCTGATCCATCTAGCAGTGATATTGGGACTTTTATTTGCCGTATTATTTATTTTCTTTCAAGTTTACTTGCCAGGCTACACCAATCATGGGGAAACCGTAACGGTTCCCGATCTGGAAAATTTTAGCTATCATGAAATAGAAAGTTACTTGGAAGCCCGCGATTTGCGTTATGAAATCACCCCTGACAGTGGCTTTGTGGCAGATGCCGAGCCACTTTCCGTGCTCAAGCAAAACCCCAGACCGGGTGCCAAGGTGAAACAAGACCGCAAAATCTATATCACACTGAATGCAGAAAACGCCCCACTCATAAAAATGCCCAATTTGGTTAATAGTCCTCTAAAAAATGCCCAAGAAGTCCTTTCTAACTATGGCCTGTTAAGAGGTGAGATCATCTATGTACCAGACATTGGTCAAAATGTAGTTTTAGAGCAAAAATTTCATGGAAGGTCTATCCAAGAGGGTTTCGAAATACCAAAAGGTTCCCAAATCGATTTGGTAGTGGGCGATGGCCTGGGTAAGCAGAGCTTGTCCATCCCTAACCTTATCGGAATGGAAGAGGAAGAGGCTGAGTTTTTGATCGTGGGTTCAGGGCTACGAATGGGCAGGGTAAACTTCGTTACCACAGATACCGTACCCAAAGGTACCATTGTCAAACAGCTTCCTCCTTCCGGGATAGAAGCCAAAACAGGAGAACTGGTAGATGTATGGGTATCGGAACTTGGAGCTACAGAGAATGATTTTTAAATGAAAGCAAATTTCGCCAAGTTGTGTCTTTTTTTATGTGGGCTATTGGGCCTCGCCCAATGCGCTTTTGGTCAGCTGCGCCAGCTTAGTGTCAATCGGCAAGAGTATACTGCCCATAAGCAGCATCAGGCCAATGCCAGGCTGTTAGCAGACACCTTGGATTTGCCTTTTTGGGATGATTTTTCCGGTGGCTTTTTAGACAGTACCAAATGGGAAACCAACGGGGCTATTGTTTCGCTTAATGGCGGAGTAGATGCGCCCTCCTTGGGTGTTGTACTCCTGGACGGAACCAAATCAAACGGCCAACCGTACAGTACCGATATTGGCCAAGTAAACCTAACCGATCACCTTACCTCCAGGCCAATTGACCTTTCAGGGCTTGACGAAGAAGCAAAAGGCAGCACGTACCTCAGCTTCTTTTGGCAGGCAGGCGGCAATGCTGAGATCCCTGATGCAGACGACTTTCTTCAGTTATCGTTTTTGGACAGTTTGGGCAATTGGAATATCATCTGGACCCAATATGGAGGAGACAGCATTCAGCCCTTTCAACAGGAGCTCTTCCCCCTTACCGAAGAATATTTTCATGGCCAATTTCAAATGCTCTTTCAAAGTTCCGGCCGGATGGTTGGGCCTTTTGACAGTTGGCTAATCGATTATGTGTATTTAAACCAAAACAGATCCGCCAGTGACCAATATTACCCTGATCGGGCACTAACCCAGCTTAACAGCAGCTTTTTGGGGAAATACACTGCCTTGCCTTTATATGAATTCAACGTCCTTTCCGATACATTATTGACCGCCATTGGCAATCAGTTTTACAATTTGAACAACCGCTTTAGGGCCATGGAATATTCAGCGGCCATTCGGGACAAAAGCAGCCAAGAACCGTTCATGGTGCTCAATACCGACACCCCTTTCAACCCTGTACCACTCGCCAATGAACGGAGGGATTTTGCCAGTGGCCTCCCTACTGCGCTGATGCAGCAAGAGCGAGAAGAAGCATTTGACTTGGAAAGCATCGTGTACCTCAGCTCAGGGGATGGTTTGCTGGTGGATGAAATCTCTGCTGAAGACACCACCTACCATAGCCAAGTGGATTTCCGGGTCAATGATACGGCCAGGACCACCATTCCCATCAGGGATTATTATGCCTATGACAGGGGAACGGTAGATTATGCCGCAGGAATCAACCAACGATCAGGGATGGTGGCGATAAAATTTAACACTTCCCTGCCTGCATTCGTCAATGCGCTCAGTATCAATTTCACCAATCCAGCGCAAGCTGGCACCGCAGTCGATCTTTTAATTTGGTCCTCATTGGATTCAGAACCGGTGTTCGCCAAAGAAGTTATTATCCAACCCAAAGATAGATTGGAAGACTTCACCAAGTTTCCACTCGACACGGCCATCCAAGTGGAAGGAGAATTCTATATCGGCTACAGACAATTTACCAATGATTTTGTTCATATTGGTTTGGACAAATCAAACGATACTTCCTCGGATGTGCAGTATAATATTTCAGGCTCTTGGGCGCCCAGTGAACAGGTAATCGGCTCCCTGATGATCAGGCCTCACCTCCAAACTGAAGCGCCATTGCCTCCAGAAACTCCGGAAGCAGCCTCGTTGATCAAGGCCTATCCCAACCCAGTGGAAAACAATAAGATTTTCCTAGAAGGCGACGTGGAAGCCGTTAAGCTTTTCGACACCTTTGGCAGGGAAATAAAAATCGATATCAGTGAGGCAGAAAATGGCAAATTCCTTAATTTTACGAGCAACAGAAAGGGAGTTTACCTGATCAAGGCCTGGAAAAACAACTCCCCGCAATTAATAAGAATTTTAGTCAAATAGAGATTATGGAAGACATTACGGTAGAAGAACTAAAGGAAAGATTAGACAATAAAGAGGAATTCCCGTTTGTAGACGTTAGGGAAGAATGGGAATACGAAGAAGACAACCTAGGAGCCCTGAACATCCCTTTGGGTCAATTGGCTGCTTCTTTGGATGAGCTGGAAGAATATAAAGACCAGGAATTGGTCGTGCACTGCCGATCAGGCGCCAGAAGTGCAAACGCCAAAAAATTCCTGGAAACCAAAGGATACACCAAGGTACGAAATGTCTTGGGCGGCATCATGGCTTACAGGGAACTGGAAGAAGAATAAACGAAATACACCTGAGGCTGTCTCATCCCAAATGGAGACAGCCTCTTTTTTTACGATACGATGGAGACAAGCGTATTTTTCAAAGAACTTTTTGATTATGGTTTTACCCAAAACCAACGGATCATTTTGGCGCTACATAAACACCCGAAAATGGCTTCAGAACGCTCTCATCTCCTGATGTCCCATATCATCAATGCCCATCACATCTGAAATGCCAAAATCATGCAGTCTACTCCCCTGATGAAGCCTTGGGATGTGCATTCGCTGGAGAAGGTTAACTCCCTGGACAAGGAAAATCTGGAAAACAGCCTCGCCATTCTTTCCAACATGGAGGTAGACCAAAAAGTATCCTATCAATTAAGGGGAAATCAAGTCTTCAACCATCCTGTTCGCGATTTACTTTTTCAGGTCATCAACCATACCACCTACCACAGGGGCCAAATCGCCATGGAATTCAGAAAATGCGGTTTGGAGCCTATTATGTCCGAATATATTATGCATAAAATGGCCGGGAAGTAACCGCAGGAAACTGGTAACCGTTTCACCATTGGACTAACAGTCCCAATTTTAGTAGCTGCTCCCACATTCCGCAATTTTCGGGTGGTATCCTAAACGTCTTCCCGCTATCTTTAACCCAGTTTATGTATTAGTAATCGTGGTGAGCGCTGAAACTGCCAAAAAACCAGGCTGTTTGGAGATTGAGGCATCCACCGCGGCGGATGGTGAGCCCGCTGCCGCTAGGTAGAATCGAAACAGCAGCGAAGTGACTGATTTTGAAGCAGTATCAGGTCGCAACCGATAGGCTAAGGCATAATCCGGGCTTAACCTGACCAAACCAATATCGCATGAAAGACCAGGAAATCATCACATACAAGCGTGTTGCGGAAGCGCTAAACTACCTGCAAAACAATTTCCAGCGACAGCCAACGCTGGATGAAATAGCGGATACTGTCCATCTCAGCCCCTATCATTTCCAGCGGATTTTCACCGAATGGGCCGGAGTAAGTCCAAAAAAATTCTTGCAGTACATCAGTATCGGCCATGCCAAAAAAATCCTCAGCCAGCCTGCTTCTACCCTATCGGAAGCTTCACTGGAAACGGGACTTTCCGGCACTGGGCGGTTACATGACCTGTTTGTGAACATTGAAGGCATGACGCCAGGGGAATATAAAAATGGGGGAGAAAATTTGGGCATCGATTACCAATTCTTCACGACACCATTTGGCAGGGCATTGGTGGCGGCAACCGCAAAAGGGATATGTCATTTGAGCTTTGTGGAAGATGATGATCATGCCCTCCAGCACCTTCATTCCCAATTCCACAAGGCTACATTTACCAAACAGCCCTCCCCTCATCATCACGAGGCCATGAAAATTTTCCATCAGGATTGGCACCAGATGGACACAATCAAACTTCATCTAAAAGGCTCTGATTTTCAGCTTAAAGTATGGGAATGTCTCTTGAAAATCCCTCAAGGGAACCTCAGCACTTACGGCCACGTCGCCCAACACATTCACCAGCCCAAAGCAGCCAGGGCAGTTGGCACGGCCATTGGCAGCAATCCGGTCGCCTTTCTGATCCCCTGTCACCGCGTCATCCAAGCATCGGGAGTAATTGGGGGATACATGTGGGGAACGCTCAGAAAAAAAGCCATCATAGGTTGGGAAGCTGCCGCCGCGGACCGAAAAGGATGAGCTAGGAAAATTCTTTTTGCAGGTAAGGCTAAGTATGACGAAATATGCGATAGAAAAAATGGAAAAAAGGGCTTCATGCATTTAACACACTTGTGGCAATACGTTTTTTTCCGCCCTTAGAAATATGGCTTGATCCCCAATTCACAGCTTGGTAAAATTTGAAAATCCATTCCATAACTCTATCTTTATTGGTCATCTTTTCATACAAAAACCTATAGAAAACCTATTATCATGACAAAAACAATCAAAGCAGCCATTGTAGGTACCGGCTTTATCGGACCTGCGCACTTGGAAGCCCTACGAAGAATCCCAAACATTGAAGTGATTGCGCTTTGTGAAGTAAACCAGGAATTGGCTGAGGAAAAGGCAAAACTTTTAGGAATTCCCCAAGCCTTTACTTTTGAGGAAATGCTCAAGCAACCGGAAATCGAGGTCGTCCACATCTGTACGCCTAACTTCCTTCATTACAACCAATCCAAGGCCGCACTGGAAGCCGGAAAACATGTGGTTTGTGAGAAACCCTTGGCCACCAAAATCGACGAGGCAGAAGCGCTGGTAGCCTTGGCCAAAGAAAAAGGCTTGGTAAATGCAGTGCACTTCAATTTACGGTATTACCCCATGGTCCGTCAGATGAAAACCATGCGGGAAAATGGTGAATTGGGAGATATTTACAGTATCATGGGCTCCTACTTGCAGGACTGGCTTTACCTCAACACCGATTATAACTGGAGGCTCGAGCCGGACAAATCAGGTGATTCCAGGGCCATTGCAGATATCGGTTCCCATTTATTGGACCTTACGGAGTATGTCACGGGACTCAAGATCACAGAGGTCATGGCGGATTTCAGCACCGTACACAAAACCAGGCTGAAACCTTTGAAGCCGATTGAGACATACTCTGGTAAAATGCTCCAAGAATCAGACTATGAAGAAGTGCCTATCAATACAGAGGACCATGCCACCGTCCTGCTGCGATTTGACAATGGCAATAAAGGATCGGTAACGGTGAGCCAAGTAAATGCAGGACGGAAAAACCGCCTGAATATTGAAATCGCAGGGTCGAAGTCCAATTTTGAGTGGTGCTCCGAACGACCAAATGAAATGTGGATAGGAAAACGTGAAAGCCCTAACCAGCAACTGATGAAAGACCCGGCACTTTTCACCCCTGAAGCAGCGGGACTGATCAGCTTTCCCGGTGGCCACAACGAAGGATTTCCCGATACCTCCAAACAAATGTTCAAGGAGGTCTATGCCGCCGTCGCAGCAGGAAAACAACCAGAAAATCCTTCCTTCCCGACTTTCAAAGATGGTTACAGGGAATTGTTGATTTGTGAGAGAATCATTGAAAGCAACCAAAAACAAGCGTGGGTAAAAATCTAAGGATTATTCTCCAATAGCTAAAAACAGTGCCTTTCTTGCCTAGCTTGAAAGGCACTTTTATCATTAGAGCATGACTGAACTTGAAATCCTCTTTGAAGACGAACATTACATCGCCGTAAACAAGCCCGCTGGCGTTATGGTCCACCGTTCCAGTATTGCAAAAGACGATGACCCGATATATGCCATGCAAGTACTGCGAGACCAAATGGGACATCATGTTTATCCACTCCACCGAATCGATCGGCCTACCTCAGGAGTATTGTGGTTTGCCCGAAACCCCGACGTGGTTCCGGCCTTTCAGGAGCAATTTATCAACCAGAACATCCGAAAATCCTACCTCACTGTAGTTCGGGGCTATACCAAAGAGGCTAAGGGCATCATCGATTATCCCTTGCGCAAAAACCTCAAAAAGGAACTCCAGGAAGCGCAAACGGAATATGAACGGATTGGCCAAGTGGAGATACCTTTCCAAAGCTCCCCACGTCATGACACCAGCCGTTATTCGCTCGTTCGGGCGCACCCCCTGACCGGACGTATGCACCAAATCAGACGACACCTTGCGCATGAGCGAAACTACATCATCGGCGACAACACCCATGGGGACAACCGTCAAAACCGGTTTTTCAGAATGCACTTTCACATGCACCACATGCTCTTGCATGCTCGGTCCACCGCCTTTGATCACCCGATCACCGGTGCACCTGTACTGGTGACGGCGCCCCTACCCGATTACTTTGAAAAAATCGTCACCACATTTGGTTGGAAATCCCTGGTTTAATTTTCCCTTATGCGGGTTAGAGGATTAAGACTCGCTGGGTACTAGGTCCCCCACATGATCCCATCACGAAGGTTTCCCATTGTGGGAAAAAAAAGCCTATCTTTATACTAAATATAACGTTAGACTAGCTTATGAAGAACCATTTTATCCATGCCACGATGGTAGGCCTGATGCTTCTGCCTTTCTCCTCCAATGGCCAAAAAGCCCTTATTGATACGTCCATTGAAGAAAAGGAAGCCATATCGCATTTCCGGTACTTGGCAGCCGATGAACTCAAAGGAAGAGATGCCGCCCGACCAGAAATCAACATTGCCGGCAGGTACATCGCAGAACAATTCCGGAAATACGGTGCTACTCCCATTGATGCCGAAAACAATTACTATCAAGCGGTTCCTTTGCGGCTTTCCGCTCCACCAAAATCTGGAGAAATAACACTTGGTGAGACTGCATTGATACAAGGAGAATCCATGCTGGTGCTGGACGGAGAATCTTTGGAAGGTGATTATGAAATGGTGGTGGCCGGCTATGGACTGGAAAGTGATTTGGAAGGTAAGGATGTGGCCGGAAAAATCCTGGTTGTTCGTGTGGGTGGGCCCGAAAAAATGGGACCTTCTCAGTTGTTTGCGGCAGGAAGGAAAAAATTGGCGCTGGCCACGGAAAAAGGTGCTGTGGGCCTGATAGAGATGTACAATCTCCAGAATCCCCCTTGGCCATTATTAATGGGATACTTAAATAAACCGCAACTCATGTTGGCAGATAACCAAGAGCCCGAAGACGCCGGTATCCCTTACATTTGGGCAAAAGACCTGAATGGAGAACTTATCAAATCCATTGATGAAGGCAAAATTGAGCAGGCGGCAGTGGCGATTAAAGGAAAAGACAATAAAGCCATCAGCAGCAACAATATCGTGGCCGTGGTGGAAGGAACGGACGAAACCTTAAAGGATGAATTTGTGATGCTTTCTGCCCATTACGATCATATTGGAGTGGGCACGCCAAACAGCCAGGGAGATTCCATTTATAATGGTGCCCGGGACAATGCTGTCGGCACAGTAGCCATCATCAACGCGGCCAAGTACTTTGCCGAAAACCCGCCAAAGCGATCGATTTTACTATGTGCATGGACTGCTGAAGAAAAAGGACTCTTGGGATCGGCACACTTTGCGGAGCACCCTTTGGTTCCCTTAGAGAAAATCATCTATAACTTGAATATCGATAACGGCGGATACAATGACACCAGTATTATCACGGTCATTGGACTGGGTAGGACGACGGCTGATTATCTGATTTATGAGGCCGTGGATGAATATGGCCTGTCTGCAAAAGGCGATCCATCCCCAGAGCAAGGACTCTACGATCGCTCGGACAATGTAAACTTTGCCAAAAAAGGCATCCCAGCTCCCACGTTCAGTTTAGGCTTTACCGCTTTTGATGAAGAAATCATGAAATACTATCATCAAGCTGCCGACCAGGTAGATAATTTCGACTTGGACTATGCTATGAAGTATTGGAAAGCTTACCTGCTGACGGCGGAGAAAATTGCCAACACTGAAGAAAAACCGGCATGGGAAAAAGGCGACAAGTATGAAGAGGCAGGGAAAGCACTCTATGGTGGCGAGTAAGGATCAGGTAAAAAGAATCAAGTGGCAAAGTTGGGGAGGAACTCCCTTTCATGATTAAACTTGGGAAGCGGCAAAGTACGAAATACGGTGTTTCAGTATTTGGTAGTTGGTAGGTTGTAGCTAACCAGCTATCATAGATTCCCTTTTTAGGAATTGCTTGCCGTTTTTTATTTCCTGACCTGAGCATAACGAAGGGTGTAATCAAGAACTCATAAGAAAGGGCTGTCTCATAAGATTTATCAAACTAATATTGAGGAAAGTAACTTCCCTCAATATTAAAACGACTACTTATGAGACGGCCCTTTTTGTCATTTTGAGAAATTAGGGGCAATAAATTTTTTCCAAATATAGAGAATGATCAGGGCTCCGATGATGGCCCAAATCAGCCCCCAACCCAAACCACTTCCTCCGGCACTATCAAAGCCCAAAGCCCGGCCGATATAACCTCCCACGAAGGCACCTCCAATACCGATCAAGATGGTAACAATAAAGCCTCCCGGATCCTTACCGGGCATAATCCATTTTGCCAATGCTCCGGCTATCAAGCCAAAAATAATCCACCAAATAAATGACATAAGCGTTAAAGGTTTAGTTGTTAATGAATGAATTAAAATAACAAAAACACCTCTAACAACCTATTGATATGCAATATTTTACAGAACCTAACGCCTACAATAGTATAAACAGCACAAAGGCAATTGAAAAAAGCACCTCAAGGGGTGCTTTTTATCTATAATGATTAGAAAATACTATTCCAATTAATTCTCAATACTGATACTTCCAGAGCTCACCGCGCCGTGCACCGTTTGGGAAGCATTGTTATTGACGTGCAAACTATTTCCACTTCGCTGATTACCGACACGGACACTTCCACTGCTTGCCCGAAGTTCATAATTGTAGTCATTCAGATCATCGGAGGTCTGGATATGGATCGCTCCAGAACTAAATTTAATTTCAGTATTTTCACTCAAGCCTGATTCCTCCGCATCAATCTTTCCTGAAGAGCCGATCAGTTTGCCCAGCTCACCAATGTTTCGCAATTCGATTTTTCCAGAGGTGATTTTGACATCGACTTTACCTGTAGCATCGGAAATTTCGATCTTTCCACTACTTCCTACTGCATCGACATTTCCTTCCACGCCATGTAGCTCCATCAGACCAGAAGAAACCTTTCCGGTAACATTTCCTTTAAGGTTTTTTCCCTCTAATCTACCTGAGCTCACTGTAAGACGCATATCGTCCACCTCCAGGTCTGAAGCATTCACCCTTCCTGAGCCGGCAGAAATATTCACTTCATCATGGATCACATTGGAAACATTGACGACTCCAGACCCGCCTTTTACCTTAAGTGCCATTTCTTTTGGCCCGATGACACTAATGAAGCCTTTGTTTCTATGGTTGCCCCAGCTGCCGAAGCCCTCTCGCTGATCCCACTCGATGACCAACCGGTCTCCTTCCATTTCGTAGTGAATCTCCACTCCTTCTGGGTTATTTGATTCCAGGTATGCATTTAATGACACTTCCGTGACACCAGCCCTTCCTTCATAGGTTACCTCAAGAGGGCCACCGTAAATTTCAACCGACTGTACACCATCAAACACCTCTTCGATGTCTGAAACGACAGTCATATTCCCGGAATACGAGCAAGCACTGAGCAGTGCAGCCCCAAAGATCAGGGCCGCCACTTGGTTTATCCAGTTATGCTTCATCAGTATTGGATTTTGGTTCATGGGTACTTGTATTTTCTGCGCTATAAGACATCATGGAAAGGGTCTCATGCGCCACCTTGATATTATATTCATAGGCCAAGCTTTTATAATTGACCAAATCCACAATGGTACCGATCCAGCATAGTCCTAGCGTAAAGAAATATAGAATACCAAGGCCAATTTGTCCCAAAACAAACCGGTGAAGTCCCGCAAACCCGAAGAATCCCAAAAGTGCCAAGATCAATACCATCTGGCTGTCTTTTCTTCTCGCTCGGTATACTTGGGCAAAAAGCCCCGCTTGCTCATCGTCCATGTTTTTGAGGATCCCTTGGATATAGCCCAATTCCATTCCTTCCAACTCCGGAAGGTGCTTTAATACATTAGCCATAATTAAGTCTAGTTTTTAGTTGTCTTATGATTTCAAATATCCTATAAGGAATTACTGCCCAGGCAAATGCTCCCATCGGGTGCATCTGAAACGATTGCCGGAATTCTCCTAAGGCAAACAGCTTCATGCTTCTTCCCAATCCACATCCCGGGCACCATTCGATCCCCGCCATGCTGAGGGGACAAAGGGTAAAATGGTGCGCTGAATTTGGGTCGATAAACATGATGCCCACCAAAGCAGCAATCCAAAACAATAGCTCTAAGGGTAATTTTGCTTGTATTTTCCTTATTGATATCATGTGTCCATACAAATACTAAAAGGATGCCAGTTACCAAAATGCAGCTCAATTAAGCATAGAGCCCCTTTTACCTCTTTAAAATTGGTCAATACCGAACAAAAAACGATCGATTCCGAACACTTTTGGTTGGATGGTTTATCGACAAGGTACAGTCTTTCATCTTGGAATACTCCCAATCTCCTAAAGATAAATATTAAGCAGATAGGTATCCCCGATTCTACCCAAAAAGTCAACCTATCTGGTATGCGACTTTCAAAGTATTACTGGAGGCATTTACCTGCTGATCCACTCATGCTCATGTTTCTTTAAAAGAAGCTTTAAATTTCAGGTGGAAAAAAAACGTCACTGCGAGGCTTAGGGAGAGATTTAGGGGTGGGAGTCGTGCCAGTCTTAGTATTTGGGGTTTGCCACACATTTTCAAACCCACACCCTCCCAAAAAGGGTTCATTGACGTTTTTAATACTAAAAATAGGTCGCGCTCAGGTTTTACCTGTTTCGACTATTTTGGGGCACTTCATGGATGTGCAAATATCCCCCGAAAACCGGCACAGGTGTAAAATACAGCCTTAAAAGCGCGAATGATCATTTGAGAAATAATGATCACCAGTTCGTCAAAACCACTTTCCTTTTGTATTTTAGCTTTTAAACAGTTTAAACCCATTGAAAACGAAAAGATGAAATACGCGCTTTGCCTGCTATTTTTTTTAGGAACTGGAGTTTTTGCACGTGCACAATCCTCCTGTGACCTGATCCTACTCGAGACCAAAAAGCTGTTTGGCAACTTCAGCATCATTCCGGGAAGTGCCCAGAAATTAACGGACCGTGAAGGCTATGACAACCAACCTTCCTTCATCAATAACGACCAAGTGGCCTTTTCATCGATCGATGAAAACGGTAACAGTGATATCATCGTGTACAGCTTTGACACAGAAGAATTCATGAACATGACAAGGACCACGAGCAAAAGTGAGTTCTCACCGCGTTTGACAGATTGTGGGCAGTATATTTCTGCTGTGACCGTGGAAGAGGACAGTACCCAGCGGCTGTGGCTTTATCCGATCAATTTTGGAGAGCCTGAACTGCTCTATGATGACCTATCACCAGTCGCCTATTATGCATGGTACGATAACATCGCTGCCATGAGCCTTTTGGGAGATCCCAATAAACTGGTTTATCCCTATAGTCGTGAACAGGTGGCCGAATTGGCCGAGAACGTAGGAAATTGCATCCAAACAAGGCCTAAAACAAGCGAAATCACCTATATCGATAAAGGGACCAGTGTGGTGCTCAATGGAAAGGAAACCTTTGAAATCAAGTCATATGACCTTGAAGAAAAAGTAGCAGGCAACCACGGTGTGGCCCTCGGTCAAGGGGATGATTTCACCTGGATCGACAAAAACACCCTTATCATGGCACAGGGACAAGAACTCTTCATCAAGAAGATCAACAAAAGCATGGAATGGGAAAAAATCGCCGCCGTATCCATGCCGGGCTATGGGGCCATCAGCCGCATCGCTGTAAGCCCCCGAAATGATAAATTGGTTTTGGTGATGGAAAGGAAATAAAACCAGCCATGATGAACTAGGCTGGCCGTAGCGTTTTACTCCCGCTTTAACCTGCTTTCAAGCTGCTCTACAGCTTTTCGGGGATCCAAGAAATTATCCAGCTGCTTTAGTTTGCTGATCGCTTGGTTGACTTCAAAAACATAATCCCTGCTCTGGGGATTATAGGGCAAATTGTTCAGTGTTTGGAGGATATCATCCATCTTACTGGCAGCTTCCAATAATTTTGGCTCAAAATAAGCCTCATTGAACTTAGACGTAATGTATTCAATGGCCAGATCATTGGGTTGCAACAGGTCACGTTCATAAAAACGATAATCCCTCAAATCACTGATTTGTAATTCGTAAGCAGGAAAATATTTCACTTCTGGAAATTCATTGACAATCTGGTGTATGGCCACACGTAAAACCGATTTGCTGACACAGTTCAATGTAATCGTATCCTTGGTGTGCATCACCGGGCTGAGCACGAAAATAATGTTTTTGATATGGTTCAGCTGCGGATAAATATGCCTAAAGGCTTCTAGTATTTTGTCCGGTGTCAGCAGTTCTTTCTCGAACTGCTCTTGAGGAGCCTTGTGACAATTGGCCACCACTTTTTTGGATTCCAGGTGTCTGAACACATAGGCTGTCCCCAAATTGATCATTAAAAACTCCTGCTTCTTAAAGCGCTCTTGCATGGTATCCACCTGCTTTTTAATGTTCTCCATCAGCTCCCCTTCGGAAGCTTGCCTCCTTAAAAAATTGTACTGAAAATGATTCCAGTTTCCTTCATACTCGGTCAGTAAGGAAGCATCCAGTTCAGTGTGTTTACCCAATAATTCGATATGTTGAAAAAGGCTTATAGGGTTATATATTCGACCAAAGGGATTACTGATGACATCCAGTCCATATTGCCGGAGGTTCTGGGCCATCATCGATGAAAATCCTGAACCCAGTGACATGATCTTGGCTTCTTTATTGATTTTTGTTGGGTTTTCTTCTATGATCAATTCACTTCTAAAGGTGCTCATATAGGTTATATTAAGTAAGAAAATATGTCAAAAATGGGTCAATCCCCATGCTAAAAACGCTTCAATTAAGTTAAAAAAAAGATCAAAGAATAAACTCGTCTAGTGAAATAAATCCCTAATTTATTTCAAATCTAAATTTAACACTTCCTTTTAGCAGCTCGGTAACCATCCCTCTAGAAATCCCCTGTCTTCTAACATGCAAAATGGAAGGATGAATGCCATAAATACGGCTGCATCTTGGACTTCTTAGGATAGAATGATTTTTTATGGGGCATGGCTCCGTTATCTGTGTTCCTTTAATTTACTTTCTCTCAATAAACGCTATCTTTGCAGCTTTACGTTAGATTGAAAACACTCAAAGATACAATGAACAACTTTATTGAAGAGCTGCGATGGCGAGGCATGGTCCAGGACATGACTCCGGAATTGGAAGAACACCTAAATAAGGGCATTACCTCAGCCTATTTGGGCTTTGATCCCACAGCAGATTCTTTGCACATAGGGCACTTAGTGGGCGTGATGACCCTTCTTCACTTCCAACGTTCGGGCCATAAGCCAATCGCGCTGGTGGGAGGTGCCACAGGCATGATCGGTGACCCTTCTTTCAAATCAGCCGAGCGAAACCTCTTGGACAAGGAAACGCTGGACAGCAACATCGCGGGTATCCAGAAGCAACTTGGGAAATTCCTGAACTTTGCGGATGATAAAGCGAACAGAGCTGAATTGGTAAACAATTATGACTGGATGGCTGAATTTTCATTCCTGGAGTTTATCAGGGACGTGGGCAAACACATCACCGTAAACTACATGATGGCCAAGGACAGCGTAAAGCGAAGGCTTGAGGAAGGCAATGGCCTCTCCTTTACGGAATTCACCTACCAGCTCATCCAGGGGTACGATTTTTACCATCTGTGGAAAAATAAAAACTGCACCATGCAGCTAGGGGGCTCTGACCAGTGGGGAAATATCGTCACAGGTACGGAACTGATCAGGAGAAAAGAAGGTGGCAGCGCCTATGCGCTAACGGTTCCTTTGATCACCAAGGCAGACGGTTCCAAATTCGGAAAAACAGAAGGCGGCAGTGTATGGTTGGATCCTGACAAGACTTCTCCTTATGCATTTTACCAATTTTGGCTGAATGTCTCCGATGAAGACGCTTCCAAGTACATCAGAATCTTTACTACGCTGGACAAGGAAACCATCGAAAAGCTGGAAAAGGACCATGCGGAAGCACCACACCTGAGAATTCTCCAAAAGGAAATCGCCAAAGAGATAACCATTATGGTCCATTCCGAGAAAGAGTATGAAATGGCGGTAAAAGCCTCTTCGATCCTTTTTGGCAAATCCTCTACCGAGGACTTGGCGGCATTGGACGAACGTACTTTCCTTCAGGTTTTTGAAGGCGTCGACCAAGTGGAACTGACCATGGAAGCCTACAAAGAAACGACCGGCATCCTAGACCTTCTCGGTGATAAAGGCCAAGGCGTTATATTTAATTCAAAAGGTGAAGCCCGTAAAATGATCCAAGGCGGTGGCGTGAGCATTAACAAAAATAAGCTCTCTGATCCACAAGCCACCACTGAAGGACTGGAACTCCTGCAAGGCAAATACCTTCTCGTCCAAAAAGGCAAAAAGAATTATTTTATCATTAAAATAATCAATTAATGATGCTGGAGGCTGTCTCTTCATGACACCTTATCGATAGCTACGATATGGGTGCATTTGAGACAGCCTCTTATACTTTTTAATCGCCCCTTTCATATTGACCCCTGCGCTCACAACCAGTAAAACACTGGTTTACAGTTAAGTAATGTATCTAACTGAAAAATAGTCATCATCAAATTTTCTATTTTTTTCCACTTTTTTAAACAACAAAGTATCAATTTTAAATAAAGTTCAATACCTTTAAACCCTATTTAACACAAATACTTTTTAGTACCATGGGAGTTTACGAAAGACAGAAAAAAGAAAAGGAGATATTGGAGGCTGCCATCCAGTTGTTTGCTTCCAAAGGCTATCATTCCACCAAAATGGATGAAGTGGCGAAACAGGCCAAAATGAGCAAAGGGCTGATTTATTTTTATTACAAAAATAAGGAAGACCTGTACATGGCAGTTACCAAAAAGGCTTATGAGCAGTTAAAGGACATCTTCCGTGACACACAAAAGACCAAAGGGAAATCCGGGATTGACCTGATCACGATGCTGATCGAGCAATTCATTACATTCTCTTCGGAAAACAAGATGTACCATGAAGCCATTCTTAACTTTATGGGGTTAATGGCACAGTTTAACGATCCAGAAAAACGGAAGCTAATGGATCCACTTATTCTTGACAGCCCAAATTTCAATGAACTGCTTGAAATCCACCATGATCCGGCTAAAATTGGGATTCAATTGATATCGCATGGCGTGCGAGATGGTTCCATGCGACCCGACTTACAGCCAGAGATCACCTTCTACACCATCTGGACCATGATGATAGGTTATGAGCGGCTAATGGGACCGATCGAATACGAGAAGAAGGAGGTCAAAATCAGCCAGGAAAATTGGAAAAACGGTTTCATAAAACTCATTCACGAAATGCTGAAAGGTACCATTCAGGCCCAAAGGCCAAAAGCGGTACAAGGCAGCTTATTCTGACAAAAGTGTATTTCTATAATCTGACATATTTCCATCCTAAAAAGCCCGGTTTTATAAATCGGGCTTTTTAATTTCCATTCCCCCTATCCTACTTGCCCAAGGATGCGAAAAACCATCATCCGTTTCAAAACTTCTAATCCATTAGGAGCAAAACATCATGTGGGTCATCAGGACAAATTGCCAAAAACAACTTAAAAACGACTATTTTTTTGAAAAATTAACATGAATTCATCCAAACTATTTCACTAAATTTCCTATCTTAATCCAACAGTTTTCGTGATCAAAACCTAGAAGAGATGGATCTATCGTCATTGTTTTCACTTAACAATAAAGTGGCCCTCATTACGGGGGCTAGTAAAGGAATAGGCTTGAGCATCGCTGAATTTTTTGCTGCCGCAGGTGCCAAAGTTGTCATTTGCAGCAGGCACCAAGAACACCTGGATGAAATTGCTAAAAAACTATACGAAAAAGGATACGATATCATGGGAATTGCCTGCAATGTCGGCCGCCCTAATGAACTCGTGCAGTTGGTCGAAAAAACCATTGAAGCCTATGGCCAAATAGACATCTTAGTGAACAATGCCGGAACCAATCCTTATATGGGACCTGTCCATGAAACCACATTGGAGCTTTTTGATAAAATAATGGACGTGAACGTGAAAGCCCCTTTTGAGCTTTCCAAACTTTGTCTTCCCCACCTCAGGAAATCTTCGCAAGCTTCCATCATCAACATCAGCTCCATCGGAGCACTGTCCCCAGAACCGCAACTGGGCATTTATAGTGTGAGCAAATCGGCCCTGCACTCCCTCACCAAAGTATGCGCCAAAGAATGGGGCCAACAAAAGATTCGTGTCAATGCCATTTGTCCAGGAATTATCAAAACCAATTTTAGCAAAGCCCTTTGGGGAAACGATCAAATCATGGATGTCATCATGAAGCGATTGGCCATCAAGCGGCTTGGTAAAACGGAGGAAATAGCTGCCTTGGCTCTATTCCTGGCCTCTCCTGCGGCGAGTTACATATCTGGCAGTATCTTTACCGTAGATGGTGGATTTACCAGTTAATCTTCCTCTATATCCTCCGTATCTTCAATTTCTTTTACTTGGATTTTCACTGCATTTTTTACCGGTTTGATACCTCTGCCGGTATTTTCCGCAATATAGAAGGTAACTTGTGCCCCATACAGAAAAATGATCACGGAATAATATACCCAAACCAAAAAGATCACCAAGGAACCGGCAGCTCCATAGGCACTACCAATATCACTATTTCCCAAGTAAAATCCGATCAAGTATTTCCCAAGTGCAAACAGCAGCATGGTACAAAAAGCCCCTAACCATACCGATCGCCACTTCACTTGGGCATCAGGTAATATCTTGTACATTAAGCCAAAAATCAATACCATCATGGCCTGTGTGATGATAAAATTCGTAATCGCAGCCAAATAGCTAGAAAGCCCTTCGAAAAGCATCGATAATTCATTAAAGAAAATCACGATAGCAGTATCAATAACCAAGGAGATCAACAACACAAATCCAATGGAGGCCACCATCGAAAAGCTGAGCAATCGGTTAACTACGAATTTAATAAGGCCCTTTTCTGGTTTAGGTTTAATGTGCCAAATATGATTAATGCTGTTCTGCAAACTCACAAAAACTGTCGTAGCACTAAACACCAGCACCCCTATGGCAATGGTTCTGGCCCAAAAACCATCCACATCCAATGCAGCATTATAAATGATTTCATCCAACATATTGGCCATCTCCATACCACTGAGATCAGAGATTTGGGCCAATAACTCATCCCTAACTTCCCCTCTACTGTAGAAGGTAGCCCCAATATTTAACACAATGACCAATAAGGCCGGCATACTGAAAATCGTATAAAATGCGATACTTGCCGCAAATGTCATCGATTCACTTTGCCCAAATGCCTTGACACTGTCAAATAGTATCGTAAAAATGGTAAATTTTCTTAGCTTCTTTATCATAAGGTGTTGATTTATAAAAATATAACAAAATGTATGCCTTCAAAAGGCTATAAACAACCTTAATATAAAATTAAAGCTCCAAATGCTTCTCCACCTTCTAATTTAGTGGATTTTAGTTGGCATCATAAATCCCTATTGACACCAGCCCATTTAATCCATTAATGGGAAAAATTGGGCTTAAGAAGGTTACAAAATCCCTTGCTCGGGATATTTTCCCGTCACATTTCTACCAAATGCTTTGATTTCTTCCATTTGCCCTTCCAGGTCTCCATTAGGATAAATCACAGGCCCAATACCGGCATGTTTCTTTTTGTAATCCAAAAATCCAATGACAATGGGTACCCCTGCACCATCCGCGACATGATAAAACCCGGTCTTCCAGCGCTTGGCATAGCTTCTGGTTCCCTCTGGCGTAACCATCATGACCAGTTCATCACTCGATTTGATGAGTTCTATCATGGCCTCCGTGTAGGTTTGTTTTCGCTTCCCTGCTATCCGCTTGCGATCAATGGACATACCGCCCAAACCACGGATAAACCAACCCAATGGTCCCATCATAACTTCCTTTTTGATGGTGAACCGCACTGGCACATCCAAGATATAAAAGGCCGCACGTGCATATAACAAATCCCAATTGCTGGTATGCGGAATTGCTACCATAACGGCCTTCTTTAACCCCTCGGGAAAATTGCCCTTCACTTTCCATCCGGTCAGCCAAAACACCAACCGGGACAATAGCTTCATCATTAATTTTATTTTATTGATTTACTTCACCGAGCTTTAACAAACCTTCATTATAGGTAATAAAACGCTGGGCCGATTCATATCCAGCCGCAAAGATATCGGCTGCTTTCTTGATATCAAAGACACCATACCGGGCCAAGCCTTGGGGTTCGATAAAAAAGTCACACTTATTTTTACGGGTATAGACATTATAATTCATGGACATGATCACCGTACGCTCAATTAACCGTTTCATGTTCGAAATATTATCTTCCTCGTGAAGGTGGTTACAGTTTACCCCGATGATATCCTCACAGTGTCCTTCCAGCGGCTCTACAGGCAGGTTGTTTAACGCACCGCCATCAATATAGAATTTATCTCCTATTTTAATGGGATCAAATATCCCAGGAATACAACAAGAGGCCATCAATGGCTTGATCAGCTCCCCTTGGGAAAAGTACACTACTTTTCCTCTACTGATCTCGGTGGCGGTAATGGTCAAAGGTATCTCAAGGCTTTCGAAGGTGTTTTCCGGCAAATGCACCTCAAAAAGCTGTTCTAAAGTATCCATTTTCAAAATCCCGGTCCAGCTGATCGCAGGCCGCAAGAATTTAAAATAGTTGGTACTGATGATGATGTCCAAAATGGCATCTGGCTTTAGCCCTTGGCAATAAAGCGCTCCCACAATTGCTCCTGCACTGGTGCCGGACACCCTACTGGGCCTGATGCCTATTTCTTCCAGGGCCTTCAAAACGCCGAGGTGAGCGATTCCCCTCACCCCACCACCTGACAGTGCTAATCCGATATTTTGATTAAAGTTCACTCAATGAAAACGTTTGGTCCAACCTCACTCCCTTTTCGGTCATTTTTACCGTACAGCATTCATGTACCGGGTCATGCTCCAAAAAAAGAATATATTCATTTCTTGCAGCCTCCTCCAAAAAGGATTCCTTTTCCTTCAAGGTCACCAACGGCCTGGTGTCGTAGCCCATGACATAAGGAAGCGGTATATGCCCTACCGAAGGCAGTAAGTCTGCCACAAAGATAATGGTTTTTCCCTTGTATTGGAGCCGGGGAATCATCTGTTTATCCGTATGACCATCGGCCGTAAAAAAGCTGAAACCCGAAAACAGCTCTCCCTTCTCCAAATCCAAAAAGTTCAACTGACCACTCTCCTGCATAGGCAAGATATTCTCCTTCAGAAAAGAAGCCTTTTCACGGGCGTTAGGGACAGTCGCCCACTTCCAATGATCTTCATTACTCCAGTATTGGGCATTTTTAAACGTCATTTCGGGCGTCCCCCCCTCCGTCTTGTAGTGCACCCCGCCTCCACAGTGATCAAAATGAAGGTGGGTCAAAAAATTGTCCGTTACATCGTCCAATGAAAAACCTGCCTTTTTTATGGATCCTTCAAGGCTGGCGTCTCCATGTAAATAGTAATGGGAAAAGAACTTCTCACTTTGTTTACGGCCTATCCCGTTATCAATCAACACCAGTCGATCCCCTTCCTCCACCAGTAAGCAACGCATCGCCCAAGTACACATATTGTTCTCGTCAGCCGGATTGGTACGTTCCCACAAGGTTTTGGGCACCACCCCAAACATGGCTCCTCCATCCAACTTAAAAAAGCCCGTATCGATCACGTGAAGTTTCATGTCCTGTATGTTTTTGAGTTTACACGTTATAAATATTCCTTAAACCCGAAATTGCTCCTACATCAGTTGCTAAGCCTTATTTTTTGATGTACCCAAGGTGGTGTTACACCCATGCTTCAAACTAACTGAAATGGCACTTCCAGCGCTTCCTGAGTTCCCTCGGTACAGGCTAGCACAATGCATAAATCGGGTTTATTGTTAACGCCTACCGACAAAAAAACCTCTGCTATTTACAGAGGTTCTTTCAGTAGGCTAAAGTTTTGCTATTCCTTTACTACGCCCATCGCAGAGAACTTATTGATGCGATCCTCAATTCGCTTCTCCGGTTTTATTTTATCCAATTCATCCAAGGCCTTTTTAATGGCAGCCTTAAGGTTTACTGCCATGCCTTTCATGTCTTTATGGGCTCCTCCAAGTGGCTCAGGGATGATATCATCCACCAACTTATTGCCCAGCATATCAGAAGCTGTCAGTTTCAAGGCCTCTGCTGCTTGTTCTTTATAATCCCAACTTCTCCATAGAATGGTTGAGCAGTTTTCTGGGGAAATCACTGAATACCATGAGTTTTCCAACATCATCACCCGGTCTCCAATCGCTATCCCCAACGCGCCACCGGAAGCACCTTCACCGATAATAATACAGATCACGGGGACTTTCAGCATAAACATGTCCCGGATATTACGGGCAATCGCCTCCCCTTGTCCTCTTTCTTCCGCTTCCAATCCGGGAAATGCACCGGGTGTATCGATTAAGGTCACCACGGGTTTGCCGAATTTCTCGGCCATCTTCATCAGACGGAGTGCTTTACGGTACCCTTCAGGGTTGGCCATACCGAAGTTACGCTCTTGACGCTGTTTGGTATTCCTACCTTTTTGCTGTCCAATAAACATCACCGACCTGCCATCAACATCTCCAAGGCCACCGATCATGGCTTTGTCGTCTTTCACCGTACGGTCGCCGTGAAGTTCCACGAAATCATTGGTGATTTCATATATGTAATCTAGGGAATAAGGCCGATCAGCGTGCCTGGACAGCTGAACGCGCTGCCATCTGGTTAAATTTTGGAATGTTTCTTTTTTCAAAGTTTGTATTTTTTCCTCCAAAGACTCAATATCGGCTGACAAATCGATTTGCTTGCCTTTAGCCAATTCCTTCATTTCTTGAAGTTTAAGCTCTAAATCAGCAATCGGCTTTTCAAATTCTAAGACCATATTTACATTTTTTTAACAGGACAAAGATAAAAAGATTATCCCGAAGTAAAATCATTGACTTGTCTGTCTTTACAAATATGACGCCATCTGATCACTTGATTTGGCGAAAGATAAGGATAATTGTTTTAAAATCAACAACTTGAAATCATTCACTTTAAACATAAAAAATAAGACAAATTCCATAATTCCGCTTGTTACCTTTTATTCTAGCAGCAAACCATTGTTATTTTACTTTATTCTGGTAAATAGCCTTAATGAACTTGTCTGTTTCACCAATACCCGTTTGTTTAAGGATTCTTAACGCTTCGGGTTGTGTCATGCTAGTAGGGGTCACTTGGGAATTTTTATAAATGATCAAATTTCCAGACCACGGATCCGGTGAACCTGGCACAAACACCAACTTATCCCCCTCGGGAAGCTCATCCACCAGAAACCCCAGCACCAAACCATCCATCGGAACTAACACCACTGGCAAATCTTTGTTTTCACGTATGCCTGCTGCTGATTGGAACGTGCTTTTCATTAATCGATATGCGGGGAACATCGTCAGAATATTATTCTCTATCCAAGTAACAAAAGACGTCCCCACAGAAGATGAAGCAACTAGCCCTAATATAAAACAAATCAGAATCAACAATATAATGGCCATCATATAGCTGAAGTCCAAAATCTTATCTTGGTCTTCATGTAGTGATTGTGAAATCTTCAAGGCCAATGGATGAATGATGCGAATGACTTTCCCCATTAGCATGAAAGTCAATATCAACGGAATGACAAAAAACAATCCGCCTTTCAATGTTTTATTGATAAAATCCATCACTAGCTTCATAGCTCTAAGGTATCACCTATTTCGTAAGAAAAACTTTACCTAAAATAGTCAGGTTTTAGATGAAAACCATCAAAGTGAATAAAAATCGTCCAATATCCTATCCATTTGTAGAGAGACCAACTGCAAAAGGAAGGAAGGGCTAAACTCCCTAATCTTAAAACCACGGACAAATAAAAACACCATGAATTCCCAAAGGGGCCAAGGCCATGCTCTAACCTGTGCTGAAAGGAATTTATAAGTGCTTTGTGCCATAGAGCCTTAGTGGCAGCCCCTTGTTCCGATAAATAAAGAAATTCTCCACCAAGAAATAAGGGATCAAGCAATATTTCTGGGGGGATGATTTTCGACATGTTTTTATGAAAGAAAATTTTACACCGCTAAAACGATGCTTTTCCTCCATCCGCTCGAATGGGGTTAAACGGAAAATGTTGAATGGGTTAATTTACCATGGGCTTCACCCATGGCTACGAATGTGTCGAGGTTGTTTCAAAAATAAATAATCCGTCATCACGAGCGGAGTGAAGTGATCTCGATGTGCTTTCATTGCAC
>JGI2924J29684_1078668_pt1 | contig 95681 bp, 80 predicted proteins | sample BenlonsequencITS_FD_29684 | JGI IMG/M metagenome (IMG submission 29684)
TAGACGGTCAGCCAGTTTAGCCTTCCCTATTCGAAACTTATTAAGGGGCGTGAGAAACTAAAGTTTCAACACGCCCCCTTACACCCCTTACACATTTAGACTAGGCCATACTGTTTGAGTTTGTAGTAGAGGGTCCCCCGGGAGATGCCAAGAAGTCTTGCGGCGGCTGTCTTGTTGCCGTTAGTTTTCTCTAAGGTTATGACAATGCGTTTCATTTCTCCTGAATCCTCATGGTGGAGATTACGGTGGATGATTTGAGAGGCTAAGGAAGTAACCGGAGAGGGTAAATCATAATTTAAGGATGATAGCTGGGGAGGCAGATACTGGCTATTAAGCATTTTTCCTTCGGCAAGAATAGCCAGTCGTTCTATAACGTTCCTAAGTTCTCTGATGTTTCCCGGCCAATCATACTTTAAGAAATTAATCATTATCTCAGGATCAAGGATAGGGATGGGTTTCTTATATTTGATTGTGAATTCTTTAAGAAAGGATTGTAATAAATCAGGAATATCCTCTGTCCGTTGGCGTAAAGGAGGGATTTCCAGAGCAATTACGTTTAATCGATAGTACAAATCCTCGCGAAAATCTCCGCTCTTAATCATCTTATCTAAGTCACGGTTTGTTGCGGCGATAATTCGCGTATCTACAGTTATTGGCTCAGTACCTCCCACCCGATAGAAGCACTTATCTTGTAAGACTCTTAATAACTTAACCTGAAGCTGGATTGGCAATTCTCCAATTTCATCTAAGAAAAGGGTGCCTCCATGAGCCAATTCCATTTTACCGGGTTTGCCTTTGCGTTCAGCCCCCGTAAAGGCCCCGCCCTTATAGCCAAACAGTTCGCTTTCAAAGAGAGCAATGGGAATAGCTCCACAGTTTACAGCAATAAACGGTTTAGTAGCCCGGGGACTATCCTTGTGGATTGCTTGAGCAAAGAGTTCTTTGCCAACCCCGCTTTCGCCGGTGATTAGAATTGTCGCCTCACTGCCGGCCACTTTTCGAGCAATAGATATTGTACGTTGGATCGGATGGCTTTTGCCGATTATTCTAGTGAAGGGATCCTTGGCAGGGTCAGTCTTTTGTTTAAGGTCTAACAATAAAGAGCTGGCATTTGAGAGTTCTTCGTTGAGACGAACGACTTGAGTTATGTCTTGTTCTGCGGAAATAGCTCCGATAATCTCACCTGCCAGAATTACAGGAGATGCATTAATTTGGACATGGGTTTCAGGGCGTGGTCTGTGATAGGCTTGGCGAATGGGTCTTCCTTCATCAAGAATTGATAGAGTTGCTAAGGCAGTACGTTCGAAGAAATTGGAAATAGGCTTTCCGATAATTGATTGATCAGCAATGGAATACATCGCCTGAGCTTTCGAGTTCCAATGACTAACAACCCCGTCTTGAGTAACAACCGCGATTGCTTCGTTAACGGTATCAAGCAGGGTGTCAAAAAAAGTATTGATTATTTTCCAGGAGTTAAACAAACTCTCAATTAAAAGAGTTGGAGTAACAATCCCGAGTATCTCTCCACTGGTACTCCTGACAATGATTGGTCGCAAATCATGAAGATGTTCCTGACAAAAAGCGATTGTATCCATCTCAGGGTCGATTATTAGTGGAGGGATCCACTGAAGGTTATGTAATAACTGACTGGAAGGCGAGATTAAGGCGGCTTGTTCAGTAGTGAGGACACCGATAACCTGACTTTCAGTGACTATAATTAAATGATGAGTACTTGCCTTCTCCAAAGCGGTTTGCAGAGTTTGGTTGGCTGGAATGACCAGCACGTTTTGATCCATTACTAATGAAAGGGATAAAGATTTCATAATCAACCACTCCTCGTATCTATAAATGTACCCCAAGAAGTGTTAGTTGACTAGAGGGTGTTTAAACATTTTTGCACAAAAGTGTTTAAACATTGTCTAAGAATTTATTAAAAAACCCTAAAAATCAGAAAAAAATACAATATTATTTAAGTAGTACAGCAGGGATTTTTGAGAATCTGTCAAATAATACATACAGTTATATTTCAAGAAAAAAGGGGGAAAAAAATGTTTATCAAGAAGAGCAAAGCACTGGTAGTCTTAAGTCTCATTATGTCCGCTTTAATCCTAGTGAGTGGATGTGGGGCGAGTAAGCCGGCCGAAACAGCACCTAGCGGAGGAGAGAGCAAAGAGCCGATTAAAATCGGTTTCTTGGGTGCCAAGACGGGGGATGTGGCAATCTATGGATTGAACACATTAAAAGGTTTAAACATGGCAATCGAAGAACTTAATAAAGAAGGTGTCCTTGGACGTAAAGTTCAGTTAGTTGAAGAGGACAATGCCGGTCAAAAAGACCAGGCTATTAACATTACCAACAAGTTAATTAGCCAAGACAAGGTTGTTGCTATTGTTGGTGACCCAACTACAGGGATCACTCGTGTTGCGGGACAGATTGCTAATAGCAAAAATACAGTTATCATGTCCGCAGGTTCGACAGGAACTAATGTCGTAGAAATTGGGCCTTATGTATTCCGAGATACTTTGTTGGATACAATTGCTGCTCCAGCAACTATGAAATATGTAATCCAAGATAAAGGCTGGAAAAATGTTGCCTTAATTACTTCTAAGAACAATGATTATAGTGTATCTCTGTCAAAGATCTTCAGTGATGCTATTAAATCAAATGGCGGAAACATTGTAATTGAAGAATTCATTCAAGACAAAGACACAGATTTCAGCGGACAGATCACTAAAATTAAAGCAGCCAATCCAGATGTAATAGTGTTCTCCGGTTACTATACAGAAGGAGCCTTGATCATGAAGAAGGCTCGTGAAGTAGGGATTAAGGCTGTAATGGTTGGAGGAGACGGACTCCAAGGGGATGACCTCATGAAGATTGGTGGAGCTGCAGTAGAAGGTTCTATCTCCTATGCAGGGTTCTCTCCGGAGCAACCAACACCTAATACAGAAAAGTTCATTAATGCTTTTAAAGCCAAATATAACAATGAATTGCCGGATCTCTTTGCTGCTCAAGGATATGATGCTTTAATGATTATCGCTAAAGCGATCAAGGATTCCGGAAGTGCTGATCCTGTGAAATTTAAGGATACTCTTGCGCAAACCAAGAACTATGATGGCGTTTCCGGGTCAATCACTTTCCAAGAAAGTCGTGAGCCAATTAAGAGCCCAGTATATTTGCTGGAAGTTAAAGATGGAAAGTTCGCCTTACTCAAGAAAGTGCCTGTAGAAGTAAAATAATCTAAGACGAGTTTGTTCCATTGAACTTAAAGAAGTAGCAGCACAAGGTCCTCTGGATCGGTGCTGCTACTAACATTAAGAGAAATTCAGAAAAGTCTAAATAATCTACTTGTTATTTTTTTAAGGAGGGCGCCGAATTTGCCGATTTTGAACAATCTGATGCAGCAACTTGTTAACGGGCTCGCCCTAGGTGGTATTTATGCCCTTATTGCCTTAGGCTACACAATGGTGTACGGAATTATTGGTATGATCAATTTTGCTTATGGTGAAATCTTTATGTTTGGTGCATACGCCGGATTAGTTTTAGCGCTGACTAATTATGTCAATGTTTATACTGCCTTACTAGGTGCTACCCTTATTACTATGATACTAGGAGTTGTCATTGAGCGGGTCGCCTACAAACCTATTCGTCGTTCGTCACGACTTTCCGCACTGATTAGCGCTATTGGTGTATCTATCTTTCTTTCTTCTTTTATGGTTCGAGTTAAGGGACCCAATACTAGAGGTTTCCCGACATTGTTTGAGAATAGAATCTTTGAAATCGGAAATTTTCAGATTACCATTTACCAAATTGTAATTATTGGAGTAGCAGGTCTTATGATGCTAGGCTTACATCTCTTTGTAACCTATACAAAAATGGGCAGAGCAATGCGTGCTTGTGCTCAGGACAAAGATGCCGCCAGCCTAATGGGAGTCAACATTGACCGAGTCATATCTGTTACTTTTGCAATAGGGTCTGGATTAGCCGGGACGGCTGGTGTATTAGCCGGTATTTACTTTAATGCAGTACAGCCATATATGGGGCTTTTAGCTGGTCTTAAAGCATTTGCAGCAGCAGTCCTTGGCGGAATTGGGAGTATCCCCGGGGCAATGATCGGGGGAATAGTTATTGGACTGACTGAGATATTGGGTATCACTGTGAACTTGTCGGAGTACAAGGATGCCTTTGCCTTTGCCATCCTAATATTAGTGCTTCTATTCAAACCATCGGGAATCATGGGGCGAAAAGCCAACAAGAAGGTTTAGGAGGGGATGGCAATGAAAAAATTATTGGATAATTGGTTAATACAATTTTTGCTGTTCCTTTGTGTGCTCGGCTTAACTGCTTTTATTACAGATGCTATTGGAAATGTTCTGCCACCCTATTTATTAATGATTGGTTTATTTATTGGTATCAATTTAATCATGGCCCTGGGTCTAAATCTTATCACCGGAGTAACGGGTCAGTTATCCCTCGGTCATGCTGCCTTTATGAGTATCGGAGCTTATGCTTCAGCAATTGCTACTGTAAATTATCACGTTCCCTTTCTAGGCGGAGTATTAATCGGCGGACTGGTGGCTTGCCTCTTTGGTATCGTTATTGGCTTTCCCACTTTGCGCTTAACAGGGGATTATCTGGCTATAGCTACGCTTGGCTTTGCAGAAATAGTTCGTGTTCAGTTTACTAATATGAAGATTACCAATGGGGCAATTGGCTTTCTGGGAATTCAGGGATCAACAACCTTTCCCATCGTTATGACGATTGCTGTAATTACTCTAGTACTCATGGTCTGGCTGGAAAACTCTCGTAATGGCCGGGCTATGTTAGCCATTCGGGAAGATGAGATTGCTTCATCGGCTGTAGGTATCAATACTACCTTGTATAAAATTCAGGCCTTTGCCATTGGAGCTTTTTGCGCAGGGGTGGGGGGCGCTTTGTTTGCCCACACAACTACCTTTATTCAACCTACGGATTTTGGCTTTATGAAGTCAGTTGATATTCTTAGTATTGTTGTTCTAGGTGGTTTGGGAAGTATCCCCGGAACAATTATTGGTGCTATCGTCCTTACAGCGGCACCTGAAATCTTAAGGCCTCTGGCCAATTACAGAATGATGGTTTACGGAGTATTGTTGGTCATTATCATGATCTTCCGTCCTTATGGTTTATTGGGCGGAGTAAACCTAAGGCAGGCCGTTCGTCGTGCATTTATGTTGACTAAGAAAAAACAGGCCGGACGGGAGGAATAAGGGTGAGCTTATTAACTTTGGACAACGTGACCATCCGCTTTGGAGGTCTGACTGCAGTTGATACTGTAAACCTCGAAGTAAAGCAGGGTGAAATACTGGCTTTAATTGGTCCTAATGGAGCAGGAAAAAGTACGGTATTTAACCTGATTACCAGTATATATCAGCCTACAGAAGGGAAGATTTCCCTTGATGGCAAAGCTCTAACTGGAATTCCTACCCATAAGATTGCCGATATGGGAATTACCAGGACCTTTCAAACAATACGGCTATTTCCTGAACTATCTGTCTTGGATAATGTTAAGATAGGTGCTCACTGCCGAGGGAAGGCCGGTTTATTTCATGCCTTTACTAGGCTGCCAAGTATGAAACGGGAAGAAGCTGAAATGGAAGAAAATGCGATTAAAGCCTTGGAATTCCTGGATTTGGCGGCAAAGAGAGAGGACATGGCTAAAAATCTCTCTTATGGGGAGCAAAGGAGATTAGAGATTGCCAGAGCCTTAGTTTCTAAACCGAAGATTCTCCTCTTAGATGAGCCTGCAGCCGGTATGAACCCTCAAGAAAAAGTCGTATTAATGGAAATGATTCGTAGAATCCGGGATACGGGAATCACAATATTTCTGGTTGAGCATGATATGAAGCTGGTCATGGGTATTTCAGAGAGAATTGCCGTGCTGGACTACGGTAAATTGATTGCTAAGGGTACGCCTCTTGAAGTTCGAAGCAACAAAGCTGTTATCGAAGCTTACTTGGGCTCCGGTGAATTTAAAAGCAGAATTCGGCGCTAGGGAGGGTAACCAAGATGTTGAAGTTAGAAAATATCAGCGTAAGCTATGGCTCAATTAAAGCGTTGCATAACATTTCCTTGGAAGTAAAAAGTGGCGAGATCGTTGCCTTGATTGGTGCAAATGGAGCTGGGAAGAGTACAACCCTGCGGACAATCTCGGGACTTGAAAAACCAGCTAATAAAGATAGTAAGATAACCTTTAAGGATGTGCAGATTCAAGGAGCTCTCCCTCATAAGATTGTAGAGATGGGGCTGTCTCATGTACCGGAAGGACGCCGTGTATTCCCTGATATGTCTGTCTATGAGAACCTCCTGATGGGTGCTCATATTCGGAAGGGTAAGCCTGACCAAGGAGATTTTGACAGAGTATACCATCATTTTCCTAGGTTAAAGGAGAGAATCAAGCAGCTAGCCGGCACCTTATCCGGGGGAGAACAACAAATGTTGGCCATGGGAAGAGCCTTAATGGCTCGGCCGGACTTACTCTTACTTGATGAACCAAGTATGGGACTGGCACCAATGCTGGTAGAAGAGATTTTTCATATTATTGAAGATATCAATGTGGCAGGAACAACAATTCTCTTAGTAGAGCAGAATGCTCACTTAGCTCTAGAGATCTCCAATCGGGCCTATGTATTAGAGACAGGGGAAATAGTCCTGGAAGGTCTAGCCCGAGATCTGGCCGAAAATGAGGATATTCGTAAAGCGTATCTTGGAGAATAGCTGAGCAAGAATATTGGCTTACTGGAGTTCCTTTTTCTGATCTTCAGGTTTCATTATGAAGCCTAAGGGATTGGAAAGAGGAACTCTATTTGTTATTGCCTAAATAGCAAAAAGTTGCTCGAACTGTATACTTGTCACTTGCCCTTAATTAATCAAATCTATGGCATGGGAATTGCATATTGTTATGACAGGAAAAAATTCTTTGCAACGATTTATTTACTGGGGGAGTGAGTTTTAATGCGCATCACAGAGCATCCAATTTTAGAATTCCGGCGCGGAGAAGAAATCTCTTTCTTCTACAATGGGCAGGAACTTAAGGGCTTTGAGGGTGAAACTATTGCTGCTGCACTTCACGCAGCAGGAGTTAAAGTTTTGGGCCACAGTCATACCATGCACAGGCCCCGTGGTCTCTTCTGTGCTATCGGAAATTGTTCTTCATGTCTTATGGTTGTCGATGGGGAACCGAATGTCAGAATCTGTGTTGAAAAGTTGATGGCAGGCATGAGGGTAGAAACTCAACAAGGAAAGGGGAGCCTAAAGTGAAAGAGATTGAGGTTCTTATTATTGGCGGTGGGCCGGCAGGTCTAAGTGCAGCCTCAGCCGCTGCAAATCTAGGTGCCAGTGTCCTTGTCCTGGAACGAGATGATTTGCCCGGTGGTCAACTGGTAAAGCAGACTCATAAATTCTTCGGATCAAAGAAGCAATATGCCGGTGATCGGGGTTTCCAGATCGGGAGTTTACTTATTGAACAATGTAAGACTAGTTCCAGGGTCGAAGTCTGGACTAACACTACGGCTCTTGGAATCTATGAAGATGGTGTAGTAACTGCAGAATCTCAGGATGAGCACGTAAAGATCAAACCTAAGAAAATAATTGTTGCTACCGGGGCATCTGAAAAGATGATTGCTTTCCCTAATAATGATCTCCCAGGTATTTATGGAGCGGGCGCGGTACAAACCCTGATGAATGTGCATGGTATTGTTCCCGGTCAACGGGTACTGATGATTGGTGCCGGCAATATTGGCCTGATTGTCTCTTACCAGTTAATGCAAGCTGGAGTTGAGATCGCTGCTATTATTGAAGCTGCTCCTACTATAGGTGGATATCTGGTTCATGCTTCTAAGATTCGCCGGGCCGGGGTGCCCATTTTGACTTCCCACACAATCACTGAAGCTTATGGCCAAGAAAGCGTTGAAGGTGCTGTCATCTGTAAGCTTGACGAGAACTGGCAACCCATACAAGGAACTGAACAAGACCTTAAAGTAGATGTAATCTGTTTAGCTGTTGGGTTGAGCCCCTTAACTGAGCTATGCTTTCAAGCGGATTGCCGAATGAAATATGTGCCGGAGCTTTCCGGACATGTGCCTATTAGGAATGAATACTTAGAAACCACTCGACCAGGGCTTTATGTTGCCGGGGATGTAAGCGGAGTAGAGGAAGCAAGTTCGGCTATGGTAGAAGGTCGCTTAGCCGGCGTCAGTGCTGCCTATAGTTTAGGATATGGTAATGATGCGGCGCCAAAGCTTCAAGAAGAAGCTCTTGCCGAGTTGAATGAACTTCGTTCCGGCCCGGCAGGACATAAGACAATGACAGGGATTATGAAACTGATGGACAAGGGGGAAGCAATATGTTAAATAAGACCGGAATTCCAACTGCAGAAGATGTCAAAAAGGTTTCCCCTTCCCCAGACAGGCTGAAAAAAGGTCCCGTAGCCGTCATTGAATGCTTCCAAGAGATTCCCTGTAACCCTTGTACAGAGGCTTGCAAACAAGGTGCCATTCAGCCCATGGAGGATATCAATAACCTGCCAAAACTTGATTTTGACAAATGTAACGGCTGCGGTGTCTGCTTAAGTCGTTGCCCGGGGTTAGCTATTTTTATTGTGGATGGCTCTTATAGTGATACAGAGGCCGTTGTCAGAATTCCTTATGAATACTTGCCGGTGCCCCAGGTTGGCGATAAAGTTACCGGGTTAAACCGTTCCGGTGAGGAACTTGGTGTCTTTGAAATAATTAAAGTTCAATCAGGTGGTCAAAAAAACAAAACCTACACTCTGTGGCTAGTTGTACCTCAAGATCTGGCCATGGATGTGCGCAGTATTCGTTTAGGAGGGTTAAGACATGCAATCTAAAGAGACGATTGTCTGCCGATGTGAAGATATCACCCTTGATGAAATAAAAACCTTAGTAGAGCAAGGTTACCGTACGATTGATGAAATTAAACGCGTAATTCGCGCAGGTATGGGCCCTTGCCAGGGACGTACTTGTCGAATGCTGATTGCTCAGGAATTGGCGAAATATTACAAAGTGCCCGTGGGGGAAGTTTTAATGCCTACCTTTCGGCCTACTGTGAAACCGGTGAAACTAGGAACCTTTGCGAGGGGTGAATAAATTGCAAAAAAGTGCTAACGTGGTGATTATTGGGGGCGGGATTATTGGCTGCTCCGTGGCCTACGAATTGGCTATCCGTGGAGTAAAGGACGTTGTCGTGATTGAAAAGAACTACCTTTCCTCCGGAGCAACGGGACGTTGCGGTGCTGGTGTTCGTCAACAATGGGGGACAGAAACCAATGCTATTTTAGCCCGAGATAGTGTAAAACGATTTGAGGGTATGAATGAAGAGCTGGAATATGACAAAGACATTGAATTCAAGCAAGGCGGCTACTTAATGGTCTCCTATACCTCAGAGGAATGGAATCAATACAAAAAAAATGTGGCTGTACAACATAGTCTGGGAATTCCCACCAAAATGATAACTCCTCAAGAAGCTCTGGAAATCGTCCCCCATTTAAACCTTAAGGGCTTAATCGGGGCTACCTTCTGCCAATCAGATGGTCATGCGAACCCTTTTCATGTTGTAGATGCTTATTATAAAGCTGCCAAACGGCTGGGAGTAAAATTTGAGACTTATACAACCGTCACCGGGATTACTCGGGACAAGGGAAAAGTGACTTCTGTGCAGACTACTAGAGGAGATATTAATACTTCTTTGGTGATTAATGCCTGTGGTTATGCAGCGGGGACTATCTGCAAAATGGTTGATTTTGATTTACCCCTTTATCCCCAGCGGCATCAGGCACTGGTCACAGAACCTGTAGAGCCTTGTCAAGGGCCGATGGTCATTTCGCTTCACTATCGTCTATACTGTCAACAAACTCCTCACGGCAGTTTTATTATGGGAGTAGGAGATCCCAATGAACCTAAAGACTTTAATATAAATTCCAGCTGGGAGTTTCTAGAGGATGTGGCTCGTCAGGCTACTACGGTATTACCCTTATTGAAGAACCTGCGAGTTGTTCGTCAGTGGTCAGGTCTCTATGATATGAGCCCTGATGCCAATCCGATTTTAGATAAAGTTCCGGGGGCTGAAGGAATGTGGGTAGCTGCCGGGTTCAGTGGACATGGTTTCATGGTTGCCCCTCAAACTGCTGTTCTTTTAGTCCAGAAGATACTGGAACAGGAATGCTTTATGCCCATTGAACGTTTTAGTCTGAATCGCTTCAGCGGGGGAAACCTCGTGCTTGAATCGGCAGTGGTCTAAGGGTGTTGGGGGAAAGATCTTTTTATTACATTTTACTGGTAAGAGTTAGTAGTGTTTCTTAAGAATTAAGAGGGGGAATTTTGATGAATAACGCCTATTTTCAAATTAAACTTCCGGAGAATGAACCGATCAAAGAATATCTGCCGGGTTCCCCGGAACGAATTGCCTTAAAGGCAGAGCTGGAGAGACAATTAGTCAACCCGATTGAAGTACCGATAATTATTGGCGGGAAAGAGATCCGTACGGGGAATAAAGAAAAAATGATTTGCCCGCATGATCATCAAAAAGTACTGGGCGAATACTATGTGGCCGGTGAAAAAGAACTCTTAATGGCCATTGAAGCAGCTGAAGCAGCCAAAGCAGAATGGGAGAATATGCCCTGGGAACATAGGGCTACAATTTTCTTAAAGGCTGCAGACTTACTGACCGGAAAATACAGAGCAAAAATGTCAGCTTCTTGTATGCTAGGACAAAGCAAAAATGCCTTTCAAGCGGAAATTGATGTTATCTGTGAATTAGCGGATTTCCTACGCTTCAATACCTACTACGTTCAAGAGATCTACAAACAGCAGCCGAACAACTCAAGTGGAATTTGGAACCGAGTAGAGTATCGGGCTCTGGATGGTTTTGTTGCAGCAATCACGCCCTTTAACTTTACAGCCATTGGTGGCAACCTGGCTACTTGCCCTGCTATGGCGGGGAATACAGTGTTATGGAAACCTTCATCAACATCCGTACTCTCCAATTACTATGTCATGCAAATCCTGATTGAAGCAGGGTTACCTGCCGGCGTGATCAACTTTGTTCCCTGCCGAGGAGTTGATTTTGGTAAGGTAGTGGTTAATCATCCGAAGATGGCCGGCTTCCACTTCACAGGCTCTACGGATGTATTTAATCAGATTTGGAATCAGGTCGGTGGAAATATCAGCAACTATGTAACCTATCCACGATTAGTAGGAGAGACCGGTGGTAAAGACTTTATCTTTGCCCATGAATCAGCAGATGTTGAAGCTCTTACTTGCTCAATCATTCTGGGGGCCTTCGAATATCAAGGACAAAAGTGTTCTGCTGCCTCCCGGGCCTACATTCCGGAAAGTCTTTGGGGTGATGTCAAGAAACGTCTTGAAGAAGAGATAGGCAAGCTGAAAATGGGAGATGTCCGTGATTTTACGAATCTAGTCAACGCGGTTATCGATCACAAGTCCTTTAACAACATAAAAGGGTATCTCGATTACGTCAAAGAATCCAGTGATGCAGAAATCATCATAGGTGGCAAATGCGATGACAGTGTGGGATATTTTGTTGAGCCAACGATTATTTTGGCTAAAACCCCAAAATTCAAGACCATGGTAGAAGAAATCTTTGGACCGGTTTTAACCATATATGTCTATCCCAATGACCAATTAGATGAGACCTTAGAGTTATGTGACACCTCAACCAGCTATGCTTTGACGGGTTCGATCTTTGCCAAGGACAGAGCTGCTATTATCAAGATGTCCAGGGCCTTAGATCACGCAGCAGGGAATTTCTATATTAACGATAAACCCACTGGTGCAGTTGTCGGGCAACAACCCTTCGGAGGAAGTCGTGGTTCAGGAACCAATGATAAAGCAGGCAGTGCCATAAATCTATATCGTTGGATGAGTCAACGCACTATTAAAGAGACATTTGTTCCCCGGACAGTTGTTAGCTATCCTTACATGAAGGAAAATTAAATTAAGAGCATCAAAATTGATAAGAAAGAAGGATCTGTAAATGACTGAAGTTACAGATCCTTCTTGGCTTTTAGGGATGTTTTTAAGTCAGGTTATCAAGGGATAAGATTTCAGGATCGAGGTTCAATTATTTGTTTCAGTTGTGCTTGTCTCAGTTTGGAGTGAATTTGCCAAGACCATCTTTCTAATCAGGAACCGTTAAGGGTGAAAGTAGAGTTAGTTGAGAGGAACTAAGTGGCCGATGTAGAATATTAAACAAGTCTAATTCAATAACATTAAGTTTCTAGGTAGGAGTGTATGAATTTGCACAAGGGCAGAATCTTTAATATTATGAAGTACTCCATCCACGATGGCCCGGGCATCAGAACCACAATTTTTTTAAAGGGATGTACCCTTCAGTGTCAGTGGTGTCATAATCCTGAAGGGCAAAGATTTGATCAGGAGTTAATCTATCGACCGGACAAGTGTATCGGCTGTGGGCAATGCTTAAGTATCTGCCTCAACAAAGCTGTTGAAAATATTGAAGGCCAGTTACACTATCTCAAAGATAAGTGTCTGGCCTGTGGAGAATGTTGCAGTGTTTGTCACACTGGGGCAAGGGAACTCGCTGGCAAAGCAATGTCCCTTCAAGATGTTATGACAGAAATCGAGAAAGATTTAATTTTCTATGATGAATCCGGGGGAGGTGTGACCTTTTCCGGTGGTGAAGCGTTGATGCAAGCTGACTTTCTGATGGAGATACTTAAAGAGTGTCGGAAGCAAGACATTCATACAGCAGTAGAAACAGCCGGATTCGTAAAAAATGAGACTATGAAGGATATTAGTCCTTACGTGGATCTCTTTCTTTACGATTTAAAACTGATGGACAGCAGCAAGCATCAGAATTTTACCGGGGTTCCCAACGAACTGATTTTAAACAATCTGCGTTGGTTAAGCGAGAATCATCCACAAGTAATTGTTCGTGTCGCAATCATTCCCGGAATCAATGACGATGAAGATAATCTTCAACAAATCGGGAAATTGGTTTCAGGGCTAAAAGGTGTCAAGGAAATTCATTGTTTACCCTACCATAAGGCGGGGGTAGATAAGTATCAGAGACTTGGACGGGAGTATTGCCTGTCAGGTCTCAATTCTCCCAATGATGAAAGGATGTCTGAAATTGCTCAGAAGTTGGAGCATTTTGGGCTAACTGTGAAAATTGGGGGATGAATGATCATAAACTCATTTAGAAGAGAGAGGGTCAAAGCATGAATCTAAGAGTGAAAAAGCTAAGAGAACAAAGCTTAGAAACTGAAGCATTTATTTCTGCTGAAAGAGCAGAGTTACTGACTGAATACTATCGTTCCGCTGGGAAGACTTCTCTACCTGTCCAGCGTGCCCTAGCATTCAAATATTTGTTGGAGAATAAGGAGATTTGTATTAATGAAGATGAGTTAATCGTCGGAGAAAGAGGGCCGGCGCCTAAGGCTACATATACATATCCTGAACTCTGCTGTCATAGCTTGGAGGATCTGGATATTCTGGATTCCCGGCCAAAAATATCCTTTAAAGTCAGTCCGGAAGTTCGAAAAGCCTATGAAGAGCGGATCATCCCTTATTGGCAAAATAACTCTATGCGAGATCTGATTTTTGCAGAAATGTCTGAGGATTGGAAGGCTTCGTATGATGCCGGGATATTCACAGAGTTTATGGAGCAAAGAGCTCCAGGTCACACAGTACTTGATGATAAAATCTATCACTTAGGATTTCGGGATTTTATCGCTAAGATAGAAGCCCATTTGAACAGGCTGGATTTCTTAAATGATACTGAAGCATACAATAAGCAGGAAGAACTTAAAGCCATGCGAATCTGTGCTCAGGCTATTATCCGCTTTGCAGAGCGACACGCGGAAAAAGCACAGGAATTGGCCGGCAGAGAGACGAACCCCTTGCGAAAAAAAGAGTTAGAGAGAATCGCTGAAATTTGCTCCCAAGTACCAGCCAATGCTCCACGGGATTTCTGGGAAGCTTTGCAAGCCTATTGGTTTGTCCATTTAGGTGTTATCACAGAACTTAATACCTGGGATGCTTTTAGTCCGGGACGGTTGGATCAACATTTATTTCCCTTCTACCAAAAAGGTATTGCTGAAGGGACTTTGGATGAGGAACAGGCTCGGGAACTGCTTCAATGCTTTTGGGTAAAGTTTAACAATCAACCGGCTCCTCCCAAGGTAGGAGTTACTGCGGCGGAAAGTGGAACCTATACGGATTTTGCCAATATCAACAGCGGGGGTCTTAAAGCTGATGGATCAAATGGTGTCAACGATGTGACCTATCTGGTTTTGGATGTTATCGATGAAATGCGCCTCTTACAACCCAGCTCGAACATTCAGTTAAGTAAGAAGAACCCGGATCGTTTCTTGAAGAGGGCGGCTCGAATTATCCGCAAAGGTTGGGGTCAACCTTCAGTGTTCAATGCCGATACTGTGGTTGAAGAACTTTTACGCCAGGGTAAACTAATTGAGGATGCCCGACAAGGTGGAACAAGCGGCTGTGTGGAGACTGGGGCCTTTGGCAAAGAAAGCTATATTCTTACTGGGTATTTCAATTTACCTAAAATCTTTGAATTAGTCTTGCATAATGGGTTAGATCCGAGAAGCGGTCAACAGCTGGGTGTAGAAACGGGTGATCCTAGATTTTTCAAGGGATTTGAAGAGCTATTCGATGCTTTTAAGAAGCAGCTGCATTACTTTATGGACATTAAGATCAAGGGAAGTAATCTTATTGAACGACTTTATGCCACTTATATGCCGTCGCCCTTTCTTTCCCTGTTAATTGATGATTGTATAGCCAAGGGAAAGGATTATAATGATGGGGGTGCTCGCTATAATACCAACTATGTACAGGGAGTGGGCTTAGGGAGTTTGACAGATATCTTAGCCGGGATAAAATATCATGTCTACGACCAAAAGAATCTCAGCATGGATCAGCTGCTCTATGCGCTTAACGCCAATTTCTTAGGACATGAGGCTGTTCGGCAGCTTCTGGTTAACAAGACCCCTCACTTTGGCAATGATCAAGACTATGCGGATGATGTAATGGTGGATATTTTTAATGCCTACTATAGTGAAGTTAATGGCAGGCCCAATACCAAGGGGGGCTTTTATCGGATTAATATGCTGCCGACCACTTGCCATGTGTATTTTGGTTCGGTAATTGGCGCTTCTGCGGAAGGACGCAGATCTGGGGAACCTCTTTCGGAAGGGATCTCGCCTGTTCAGGGAATGGATCTGATGGGCCCCACGGCGGTGATAAAATCCGCGGCCAAACTGGATCATGCTCGAACCGGAGGTACCCTGTTAAACCTGAAGTTCACTCCTCAGGTTCTTGAGGGGGAAGAGGGGCTGGACAAACTTGCTCAGTTGGTGCGTTCGTATTTCAAATTAGGCGGTCATCATATCCAATTTAATGTAGTCAGTGCTAAGACCTTGCGGGCTGCCCAAGCTGAACCGGAAAAATACCGGGATCTGATTGTCCGGGTGGCTGGGTACAGTGATTATTTCTGCGATTTGAGCGAGGCTTTGCAGGAAGAGATTATTACCCGCACAGAACACACGGCATTTTAGTTGAGAACTCGGTTAATTAGTTCCTACAGCCATTGGCATCGCAGTTTTTTGTAAAAACTTATAATTTCTTCAGTCCAATCTAACAATACAATCCCTTACGCCGGTTTCCATTAAAATAATGAAACCGGCGTTTTGTTTTGCCGTAACTATTTCGTAACTATTATTAATTTCTTTGTAACTAACCCTAGAGTTATTTAGTGTATTGTAAAAGCATAGCGAATAAACGGTTTTATTAAGCTGGGGACAAGAGGTAGAGAGAGGAAGAGCGAACTATGTCCAAAATGAAAATTATTGGAAGCATCACGTTTATGACTTGCTTTTTGACCTTTAGTTTTATCTGGCTGGGAGGATTTCCCAGCTGGAGTAAAGCCACTCAATCAGTGGCTCGTCATTACGATACCCAAGAACTGAATCAAGTCAATCCAACTTCGTCAGCGGATTCAATTGATAACAATAATTCTAAGCCTTCACCCGCGTCCCCCGCTTTGGTTTCTGAAATTTCAGCGCAAAAGGACTATCCTGATGAATCAACTCTGTCCCAACCAAAGGATAATCCCCCTGAAGAGAAACTTTCTCAACCCGAGCAAAGTGATCCTCCTTTATCTGAGCCTGACCTGGGAAAGCAAGAGCCTGAGATGTCGCCTGCAGAATCTCAAGTTCCTGCAGCCTCTTCAGGATCGTCAATAGAGCAGCCTATCAAATCTGAATCTATATCAGAATCAGAATTAAATCCGAACGAAACCATTGCAGGCACAGTTAAAGATGAATTATCTCCATCTCCCCAACCCGGCCCGCCAGATACTCCGGTTCATCCCTACTACGATGTACTGGGTAACCCGCCGACTGCTCCTGGATTGGCTATGCGCCAACGGGAATTTATGCCTGAGAAGGGAAAAGTGGCTTATTTGACCTTTGACGATGGCCCTTACCCCAGTTCAACCCCCAAAATTTTGGAGATTTTAGCTGAGGAAAATGTTAAAGCGACCTTTTTTGCTATCGGCAAGCAAGTGGAACGCTATCCTGATTTGCTGAAGGCTGAGCATGAGCAAGGTCATGGGATAGGCAACCATACTTATTCTCATAACATGAAAGAAATCTATAAGACTCCCAAGGATTTTCTGACTGATGTGAAGAAGGCTGAGGAAATAATCTATCAGACCATAGGTATTCGTCCACAATTAATTCGTGCTCCGGGAGGCACAATAGGGCATTTCAATATAAGCTATTTCAATGCTGTAGATGCAGAGGGTTATTTGATGGAGGACTGGAATGTTGATCCGGGGGACTCAAACGCCCAACAAGTCCCTAAAAATCAGTTAGTTCAGCTTGTCGAGGAGCAAATCCAAGGAAAAACACGAGTAGTAGTTCTTTTGCATGATCTTGTTGGTAAGGACACAACCATTGAGGCTTTACCAGAGATTATTAGGATGTTGAGAAAGCAAGGGTTTTCCTTCGCAGTGTTAAGTCCTAAGGTTATGCCAATAATCTTCCCCGGAGGTTTACAGAAGAATTAATTTACCTCGGGTTCAAAAAAAGCGCTTATTCAAAGGCAAATAGTTTAAAATAGATGTGCGGGATCTTTATCCTGTAATAGTCGTACACGGAGTGGTTAGATGAAGGATGAAAAAGTAAAGGTATTAGTCGTAGAAGATGAGGAATCAATCCGACGTTTTATTACCCTTAACCTTAGCGCTGCGGGTTATTTAGTGGAGCACACTGCTTCCGGTGAGGAAGCTCTTAAGATGTTGAAAATCTTTGACCCCCAAGTAGTTGTACTCGATCTCATGCTTCCAGGTATCAGCGGACTGGAGGTCTGTCAAAAAATTCGCGAGACTATGCAAGAGACGTTTGTAATTATGCTGACTGCCAAGGGTCAGGATACGGATAAAATCCTGGGTTTAGAATTAGGCGCTGATGACTATATGGTGAAGCCCTTTAACCCTTTAGAATTGATAGCTCGGGTAAAGGCTATTTTGCGCAGAGGCCTTAGATATAAAGAGCCTAGAGAGATTTATAATTGTCGGGAATTACGCTTAAATATTACTGCCAACAAATTATTTAAGAATAAGCAGGAGATTGAGCTGACTCCTATTGAATTTGCACTCTTAAAAATATTCATGGAGAATCCGGGGAGGGCACTCAAACGGGAAGAAATGCTGAATACTGTTTGGGGTGATGATTACTTTGGGGATACTAAGACTTTGGATGTCCACATTAGGCGTTTGCGGGAAAAGATTGAGGACAACCCTTCCCAACCAGAATATATTAAGACAGTTTGGGGCTCGGGCTATCGATGGCAGCAGGACTCTTAAGATGAAAGGGATAAGAGCGAGGCTGACCGCTAATTTTATGATTATTATTATCATTACTGTGACAATTCTCGAGGTGCTCTTGATTTATACAGTTCGGCAAAACTATTATGGGAGTCTTGAAGGAAGTCTCACAAATCAGATTAAGATTTCGTCTGATTTATATGCCAAGTATTTCTCAGATACCTCCCTTCAGGAAAATGTACTCTACAATGTAGACGCTTTCTGGAACCAAAGTAATGCTGAAGTGGAAATCGTAGATCAAAATGGCAACATAGTTATGGACTCCTTGGGAGTAATCCCAGCGGGAAATGTGGCAGTTAATGATATCCAGGATGCCTTAAACGGAAAAATAGGAAAGTGGATAGGAAAACTGAATGGACAAAAGGTCATGGCAGTGTCCTACCCTTTAAAGTCTAATGATCAGATCGTGGGGGCTTTGCGCTTTATCACTTCCTTAAGTTCTGTAGATCAGGATATTAAAAATACTGCCTATATCTTTATTTCAATTGGCTTAGCTGTAATCTTTTTTGCCGGTTTGATTAGCATTTTCTTGGCTAATACCATTATCGATCCGTTGCAAGAAGTTACAGCAGCTGCTCAAGAGATGGCGGCGGGTAATTTTCAAGCACGCACTCAAAAAAAACGTGAGGATGAGATCGGCAAGCTATCTGATACGTTAAACTATATGGCGGATGAGATCGTGAAAAAGGAACAACTTAAAAATGATTTTGTCTCATCTGTTTCTCATGAACTGCGTACTCCTTTAACCTCAATTATGGGATGGGCTATTACTCTACAAAATGAACAGTTTCAACAGAAGGAGATGCTGGCAGATGGTTTGGGGATTATTGCCAAAGAGAGTGAGCGGCTTACTTTAATGGTTGATGAACTCTTGGATTTCTCGGAGTTTGTATCCAGCCGGGTAAAGCTGCAAAAAGAAGAAATCGATTTAACTGCTCTTATGGAACATATTCAAAAACAATTAACCCCTAGGGCAGTCAGAGAAGATATCAATTTTAACCTTCACTATTCTCCTAATCTCTCCAGTTTTTATTCGGATATTAATCGTTTAAAACAGGTGTTTATTAACATTTTAGATAACGCCTTTAATTTTACATCTGCCGGTGGACGGGTTGATTTCTCTGTCGTTATGCAAAAGGAAAATCTATTGTTTACCATAGCTGATACCGGCTGTGGAATAGCTCTTGAGGAGCTGCCTATGGTCAAAGAGAAGTTTTACAAGGGTAAAAGCTCTCGCTCGAAAAACGGAATAGGCCTGTCAATTTGTGAGGAGATCGTCAATCTAATGGGTGGAAATTTAGAGATTAGCAGTGTACTTAAGCAAGGGACAAAGGTGCTTATCACCTTGCCTAAAGAGGAGAAGGTCTATGCGAAGAGTGTATAAAATCTTACTTGTAATCTTTTTGCTTTTATCGTTAAGTGGGTGTGCTGATCTTTCTTGGACGACAGCGGGAAAAATTGTGCCTCCGGTTCACACTATTTGTCCCTTGGAGGGACAGTGGTTAGTCATCAAGGAGATGGAAACCGACGAAAAACCTGGAGAGGATAATCTAGGTTGGGAGGGCAAGAACATTCAATTATCAGGGAATATTGCCTTGCTAGGTGACTACGTCTGGAACCGCCCGGAATTCAAAATAAAGAGAGTTAATTCTACTAATTATTTAGTGACCAAATATCTCAACTTACCCAATGAGCTCATGCCGGAAAACAAAGATGTAGAAGTTATTACTGTATCCTCTGAAGAGAATTTTATTGGTGAATTCATGAGAATAGATGAGCAAAGGCTGATTGCCTTTGTTCAGAGTAACGTCTTGTACCTGAAGAAGATCTCGGATCAAGTAGAAAGTAATTTAGTATCTGTTGACCAGAATGACTTTATAGCGAACCAACAAAGCAATCCTGGGTCGTCGGGCGTCTTGTTAGGACTTAAACTGTCAAAGGAATCAAATACTGCCGATAATGGAGCAAAAGGTGAATTGACCTATCAGACTCTCTGGCTGGCCATTGATCATATGAAGCTGCATCCTATATTAAAAGGAAACAATGTTTTCTTCCCGCGCAACAGCGGCTTTTGGGAACTTCAGATCCGTTCGGGGCTGGATGAACTAAGCCTGGAAGAGAGGTTATCAGCTCATGATGTCTCGACAAAGATCTTAGATTCCCAACTTAAGACTATGATTAGCCGGGGAGAGACAAAGAAAAGCTCAGGCAGAAAGGTCATTGAGTATGTGGGAAATGACTTTGTCGTTGTAGAAAACAATTTGGGGGCGAATCATCTGCAGGTGCTGCCCGTGGATAAAATCTCAACCTCTGAGGGAATCAAGGTGTCTGACCTTTTGGGAGACAACGGATCTGCTGCCTATAGCAACGCACGGGCCCAAGCCCGTCGATCTCTCTATAAAAACCCAAATATTAAATCAATTGATGACCTGAGTGTCGAGCAGAACTTTGGACTGATTCGAAAAAATGGGCATTGGTATCTGAGAGGCAGAATTAATTATTATTTACAAAATTCCAGTGAGCCAAGTTATCTGGATTTTAATGTGAATGTGGTTCCCCCTGGGAAATTGATTATGTACGACACTCTCTGTCTGAGCTGGCAGTATATTAAAGACAGAGTTCCCGAGGCAGTTGATGCCTTTACATCCCCTAATCGGGATATGGCTCTGGTGGTGACCAAGACAAAGCTGTTAGTTTATTCAATCACTGATGGACAACTGGTTAGTGAGCCCTTGGCAAAAATTGACCTCCCGGCTGGGGCTTCCGTCATCATGGCTGAGTGGGCAACAGACTTTTATGTGGATAATTGGGAAAAGGCGTTTCTGGCCAATGGGGCTGAAGTGATGGAAGATGAATGATTATATGAGGAGCGAATAATATAAATTGTAAAATAATTATTAATAGATTATAATACTAATTAATAGACATTTCAGAAAGGTCGGTTGGCGTTTGGGATTATTTTAATTTGAGTAGAGGAGGGGGAAACTGATGAAACGGCAAATTACTAAAGCGAACTTCTCCTTAATCAGTAAGGAACTAGGTTACTTTGAAAGTTCGGGCTTAATCACAGAGGAACAAAGGCTTGGAATCTTAGAGACTTATGATGTCAAAAGCGGCCCAAACTTTATTCGAGTGGTAGTTACCATTGGTGCCATTTTAGTAGGACTGGGAATATTGAGTTTTATAGCCAGCAATTGGGATGGAATTACTCATTTTGTTAAGCTGCTAATTATCTTTGGGATTTTTTGTGGGGTAAACCTAGCGGGGTATCAGCTGACTGAGACCAATCCCAGAACCGGCAGGAGTTTAATCTACCTGGGCACACTTGTTTATGGAGCGGGTATCTTTCTGATTGGCCAGATGTACAATTTCGGAGGGGACTTTCCCACCGCGTTTTTGCTTTGGTCATTAGGTGTCCTGCCTATAGCCTTCCAGCAAAAGGATAAGTATTTAATGCTTTTTGCAAACTTGCTCTTTTTGGTCTATCTTTTCGGTTCCTTTGAACAAGGATTTCCTTATGCTGGCTGGCTGGGGGTTCCAATCGTGTATCTTGCTTTCTATTACTTTGATAAAGCCAGACAGTTGTTATTTGCAGCTAATTTGATAAGCTTAAGCTTTATTTTACGAATTGCCATAAGCTATGACCTAGATGGTTTATATGTAGCTATGCTCTTTTTCTGCCTAGGTCTAGTTATGTACGGAGTAAAGCGCACCTTTGAGCAGGATGTTTTCCGAGTTCAAGGTCATATCCTTTTTGGGGTAACCGGTGTAATTTTAACGATCCCTGAGCTATGGGATGTTTTGGTTAATGCCCAATCGACTCGTCTGGTAAGTATCCTCTTCGCCCTAGCTTTTGTGGCTCTGCTGTTTTTCTTAATCCGCAAGGGCAGTCTGATTAGTTTGGTCTTTATCTGTGTTACAATTTTCAGGTATTATACAGATACCTTTGCGTTTTTACCGAAATCCTTGTTTTTTATTGTAGGTGGTCTGCTCTTACTGGCTTTTGGTTTTTATTTTGAACGCATGAAAACAAAAGGGGGGACCTTGGCATGACCAAACGAAAAACTTTCATTATTGCTGTAGCGATCCCCCTGTTTATCCTCTTAGCTATGACTATTAAACCTCAAGCAACTCTTATCTTCGGGCAAGAGATTGTGTTGGAAACAAAGGCTTACGACCCGACAGATCTCTTTCGAGGAGACTATGTGGCCATTAACTTTGCAATATCTGATGTTCCAAAGTCTAAAGTTTCTCTACCAGTCGATAAGGTCTATAATAAAACCCTTTATGTCAACCTTAAACAAGAGGGCAGGTATTATGTGGTTGATCAGGTCAGTGAATCAAAACCCAAACAAGGAGTTTACCTGAAAGGCAAATTTCAGGGTTCCTTCAATGAGACTAATTCCTATCGTGTCGACTACAGCCTGGATAAGTATTTTGTGGAACAAGGGAGTGGTAAGGATCTTGAACTGGAATCCTTTAAGGGTGGGCTTGAGGGAAGGGTAAAGGTGCTCGGTGGCTATGGGGTTTTGACGGGAATTGCACCGCGTTAAAAAATGAATAATGACGAGAAAAAGGACTGCTGCCAAAGTGAACTAAGTTCATTTGGCAGCAGTCCTTTTCTACGGCAGGGGAAGTGAGTAGTACGGAAATAAGGTCGCTTGGGTCGGGGCGGCTTCGTCCACATCCGTTCACCCAGCATTCCGAGGCTCGCCTACTGGCTTGGGCGGGAGCTCCGCCAAACCTCAGGGTAATACCTGATGTGAACCTGTGGCTCCGCTTCCCACCCAAGCTTTGTAGGCTTTACCGCCTCTCCATGCAATGGGTTCACTCCTGTGGATCGAAGCCGCCCTTTGAAGTGAAACTGGGATTTTTTCAGTATAGCCAAACCCCTTATACTGAATACTGTATTATCTTTCCAAAAGTATAGACATTTTAGTATTACTGTAATATATTTCATATAACTAAATTAATATAGGAATTAGAGGGGTTTTATGGAGAATATTTATGAGCGAATTCGGAGCCTGCGTGTCAGCATGAATATGACGCTTAAAGACTTAAGTGAAAAAACAGGGCTATCCGTAAGTTTTCTGTCTCAAGTAGAACGAGGAAACAGCTCACTGGCTATCACATCCCTGCAAAAGATTGCGGATGTATTTAAAGTTTCTATGTCTTCTTTTTTTGAAAATACCGTGACTAACAGTTTTTTTACACCGGTTGAGGAGCGCAAGCCTTTTCAGATTGAACGATCAAATTCAATCTTTACCCGCTTAGGAGGTAACTTTTCCGGCAAGGTTTTGGAGCCGATTCATATAGTATTAGCCCCGCACCAAGGGCAGGAGGTTGTTTTTAATCATCCCGGCGAAGAGTTCTACTATGTGTTGAAGGGGAAAGTCCTAATGCAGGTGGGAGACAAAGAATACGAAATGAATGAAGGCGATACGATTCATTTTCCTTCCCTTTTAGACCATACCTGGCATAATCAGTCGGATGAACCGGTTCATATGATTGCTGTACTTACCCCCATTATTTTTCATGAGTAATCGTGTTTATATAGTTTAACATAGTGAACTCCTCCGGCTTGAGCTGAACATCGGAGCTTAGGTAGGGGAGTCTACTTCCACCGAAGTGGAAATCAGATTACCCACTTTTATAGAAGTGAAAGTCTTCGAAACTGATCAAAAGGTCAAAGTTTATTAACTAATAACTTAACTTGAAAAAATGTTAGGAGAAAGCTGTGCAATGAAAATTATTACAAACGCGGATACTAAAGCAGCTGATCGTAGTGATGTGATCATGAAAACGCTCTTCGGAGAAGAAGCTCTTAAGGATGCCCAGGTGACTATGGGAACCGTGGTATTTCCTCCCGGAGCAAGGGTTCCGGCTGAAGGAGCGGGAGTGCACGCTGAGCATGAATACTCGTTTATAATGCGGGGGTCTATTTTAACCGTGAGTGGGGGTAAAGAATGCCGGGTATCGGAAGGTCAAGCATCTTTAATCCCGGCGGGTGAGGAACATTGGGCTGTAAACGATGGAGCAGAGAGCTGTGAAATAGTCTGGTTCTTAGTGAAACAATCTTAATCTCAATTGGTTAACAGTAATTAAAGACAATGTAGAAGAATATAGAGGAGGGCACTTGAATCTATGGGTAGTTATACAGCAAGAATCCAAAAAATCCAAGCAATCATGAAATCTCAAAACACTGACTATATGGTATTTGCCCCTACGTCTCATCTTTTTTATTTAACAGGATTAAAGACTACAGCTGATGAAAGGCTGCAAGTTTTTTTAGTCCCGGCTGAAGGTAAGCCGGTAATGATCATGCCGGATATGTATCGAGAAGCAGCAGAGAACCTGGAAGAGAAGAATTTTGAATTAGCGACCTGGTCTGATGAAACAGATCCGGTGAATTTATTGCTTCCCCTAATTAAGAAGGGGTCAGCCATAGCAGCAATTGATGAAAGAATGTGGGCAGGACACTTCTTGAGTCTAAGAAGAGCTTTTGTTGGGTTTGAGTTCATTGGAGTCTCAAATCTAATGCGGGAAATCAGAATGTTTAAAGACCAATACGAGATGAGTCAACTTGCCAAAGCCGGGGGATTAACAGATAAGGTTATGGCGGAAGTACGGATGGTTATTCAACCGGGTATTTCTGAAAAAGAGCTAGCCTTTTTTGTGGAATCAAAGCTGAAGGAATATGGAGCGGAAGAGCTTTCCTTCAAACCCATTGTGGCCTCAGGGCCTAACACCTCCTCTCCTCACCACTATACCGGCGAAAGAAAGTTACAGATGGGGGATTTAGTGGTCTTAGATTTCGGAGGACTCTTCCAAGGATACTGCTCAGATATGACTCGAACTTTTTCTGTGGGCAAGGCCTCTGCAGAGGTCAAGAAAGTGTTTAATGCTGTAAAGGATGCGAACGAAGCCGGCTTTCTGGCGGTTCAGCAAGGGATTGCTTGTGAGAAAGTCGATGAGGTTGCTCGGGAAGTCATTTCTCGAGCCGGATATGGAGAATACTTTATTCACAGGACCGGACATGGCATAGGGCTGGATATCCACGAAGATCCGTATATAGTTAAGGGCAATCAAGAAATCCTGAAGACAGGTATGACTTTCAGTATTGAACCGGGGATTTATTTACCGGGCAAATTTGGGGTTCGCATTGAAGATATTGTTGGATTAACGGAAAACGGGCCGGTGCGCTTTAATAATTTTTCGCGCGAGCTTATCGAGACCTAAGAGTCCCATGTTTTATGGCAGAAGTTTAACTTTCAAGTTCATTTTTAATTTAATGAGTTCACTAGTTTCTGAAACCTAAGATAAGATAAATCTTTATGGAGACATGAATATGAGTGATGATATCGGACAGGACGATTTACTAAGAATTAATAACTTAAATGTGCAATTTAGAACTTCAGAGGGTGTGTTTAGGGCTGTTCGAGATGTGAGTATTTCAGTACGGTCAGGTGAAACTTTGGGCATTGTTGGGGAGAGTGGAAGCGGCAAAAGCGTTACCGCTCTATCAATTATGAACCTAGTACCTAATCCCCCCGGAGAGACATCGGGAGAGATAATTTTTAACCAGCAAAACCTCAGGGAACTATCTCTTGAAGAAGTTCGCAAGATCCGAGGGAATGAGATAGCCATGATATTTCAGGAACCTATGACTTCTTTAAACCCTATTCACACTTGTGGCAAACAGATCATGGAACCCCTCTTGCTGCATAAAGGCTTTAGCAAAAAAGAAGCTAAGGCTCGTGCCTTGGAACTCTTAAAGATGGTGGGTATTCCAATTCCGGAGCAAAGGTTTAAAGAGTACCCTCATCAATTATCAGGTGGAATGCGGCAGAGGGTCATGATCGCCATGGCTCTGGCCTGTCGGCCTAAACTGCTTTTGGCGGATGAACCAACAACAGCTCTAGATGTCACCATTCAGGCTCAAATTATGGAGTTGTTAAAAAATCTACGCCAGGAAATTGACTCGGCCATTATCATGATTACCCATGATTTGGGGATAATTACGGAAATGTGTGATCGAGTCGTAGTAATGTATGCGGGACAGGTTGTGGAGTCCGGCCCCCTTAAAGAATTGATCAGAGAGCCCCTGCACCCCTATACCGAGGGATTATTAAGGTCTATTCCTACCATTACCAAAGAGAAGCAGCGCTTACATACCATTGAAGGCACAGTGCCCAGCCCCTTTGAAATGCCCTTCGGGTGCAGTTTTCAACCCAGATGTAATTATTCAACGTCAAATTGTTCAGAGCAGGCTCCTGATTTGATCCATGTATCCCCAGACCGGGCTGTCAGATGCTGGCGTCAGGTCAATGAATTAGGCCAAGACAATAGGAGAGTGGAACATGGAAGATAATGTGCTTGTGCAGGTGCAGAACTTAAAAATGTATTTTCAGAGCGAAAGCAGCTTTTCTTTTAACAAAAAATATATTAAAGCCGTGGATGATGTTTCATTTGAATTGTTTAAAGGGGAAACCTTTGGGTTAGTGGGAGAATCCGGGTGCGGCAAAAGTACTCTGGGACGTACCATACTTGGGCTTTATAAACCAAATGCCGGCAAGGTGATTTTTGAGGGAGAGGACATAGTCTCCTTGAAAAATAACAGGATGAAGGACATGCGGAAGAAGATGCAGTTGATTTTTCAGGATCCCAGCGCATCCTTAAATCCCAGAAAGACCATTGAGAATATTTTAAATGAACCTTTTCACATACATAACGTTGGATCAAAGGTTGAGCGAAAAGCTAAAATCAAAGAATTAATGAATAGGGTAGGGTTATCTGAGTATCACTTGAGTCGTTATCCTCATGAAATGTCGGGAGGGCAAAAGCAAAGGGTAGGGATTGCCAGGGCTTTAACCTTGAACCCTAAGCTGATTATTTGCGATGAGCCAGTCTCTGCTTTAGATGTTTCGATTCAAGCGCAGGTTATTAATTTATTGGAAGATCTCCAAAAAGAGTATGACCTGACCTACTTATTTATCTCTCATAACCTAAGCGTGGTTCATCATATCTGTAATCGGGTTGGAGTCATGTACCTAGGAAAACTTGTTGAAACCGGCAGTCATGCGGATATTTATCATAACACTCAACATCCCTATGCCAAAGCTCTGATCTCGGCAATTCCCAATACTGATCCGGATCTTCAAAAAGAACGGATCTTGCTAAAAGGGGATGTGCCAAGTCCTGCTAATCCTCCATCTGGGTGTCGCTTTCACACTAGGTGCCCTGAGGTGACAGAATTATGTAGTCAAGCTGAGCCTCTGCTAAAGGAGGTGTTTCCGGGTCATTTTGTCGCTTGCCATGGAGTTGAATAATTCAAAAGGAGGGATATTCGAACTTTAATGTTACTCGTACTTACTTGCAGGGATTGTTATATCCAAACTATGATTTGAAAGGGGAGGAAAATAGTGAGAAAGAACCTTAGAGTTTTGGTCGCTCTACTGACCTGTGTATTACTCTTTGTTGTAGGATGTGGCGGCAGTAAGGATGCTGCAACTAAGCCTGAAGGCTCGGATGGTACCAAACAGTTGATTATGGCCCTGGATCCTGATTATGAAACCTTTGATCCGGGTCTGGCCTACGAGGTATACGCTTTACTAGTCCTGCATCCCGTTTATGATACCTTGATGCAGTTTGAGGATAATCTGGATGCCCCTATTGATGGTATTGCGGAAAGCCATGAGGTCAGCAAGGATGGTCTAACCTATACCTTTAAGCTTCATAAGGGAGTAAAGTTTGCCAGCGGCAATCCTCTTTCTGCTCAAGATGTTAAGTGGAGCGTGGAGAGATCGATTAACCTAAAGGGAAATGGGGCCTTCTTAACAGATGGAATTAAATCCATCGAGACTCCGGATCAGAATACTGTTGTTTTTAACCTGAAGGAGCAAGACGCATCCTTCTTAACTAAATTGACCTATAATGCCTTTGGTGTTATTGACAGCAAATTGGCTATGGAGAATGGGGCAACTAATGCCGCAGACGCCAGTACCTCTGATAAGGCCAAACTGTGGTTTGATACCCACTCTGCCGGATCAGGTCCTTACGTGATTGAATCTTACACTCCTAAAGTGGAAGTGGTCTTAGCTCGGAATAAGAATTATTGGGGAGAAGCTCCCTATTACGATAAGGTTGTTTTAAAAGCAATTTCTGATCCCGGAACCCAATTAATGATGCTGGAAAAAGGAGATATCGATATTGCCTTTAATTTAGGACCTGAACATGTTAAGCAAATTCAAAACAAACCGGGGATTGAAATTAAGAAAGCCCAATCAATGACCCTAACCTTTTTATTGATGAACAGGGATCCTAAAGTTGGCGGCCCGATTGCTAACCCGGATGTGCAAAAGGCAATTCGCTTAGCCTTAGACTATCGAGGAATGCAGACAATAGCCGGTGAAGGTTCGATAACACCTGTAGCGCCCTTCCAAGTCGGATTTTTAGGAACTCTGCCTCCACGAGATCCCAAAACTGCTCAAGATATCGAGAAGGCGAAAGAGTTAATGAAAAAAGCCGGTTATGAAAAAGGCTTTAAGACTACCTTGGAAGTAGCTACTTTGGCAGTTGAGGGTATGGATTTACCGACCTTGGCTCAAAAGATCCAGAACGATTTGCTGCAAATAGGTATTGAAACAGAAATCAAAACCTCTGATATTATGGTAGCCCTGGACCCCTATCGTAAAGGCACTCAGGCCTTGTCCCTTTGGTATTGGGGCCCTGACTATCCGGATCCAAACACTCAATTAGCGTTTTTACCCGGGAACCCCGTAGGTCTGCGTGCTAATTGGACAGCTGAAATGAATCCTAAATTAGTAGAATTGGGTAAGAAAGCAGCGGTAGAGGTAGACAAAGCTGCCCGCATCAAGAACCTTGAAGATATTCAAAAAATGATGGATGAAGATAGTGCCTTTGATGTCTTACTCCAGCATGCTCGTCATTACGCAACTCGTGATAACATCAAAGGTACAGACTATATTGATCTCTACAAAATAAATTTAAAAAATGTTTCAGCAAAATAATAACCTAGAGGGCAGATGCATATCGCATCTGCCCTCCCTAGAAGTTAGTTTGATTGAACAGGCCTGAGGGGGTGAATATCGTTGGGACTTCTCAAGTATATAGCAAGAAGATTGTTTTTCTTAGTGTTCCTGGTCATAGGAGTTTCCCTGGTTGTCTTTGTCATTTCTCACTCAGTGCCCAGTGACCCGGTTTTGGCCAATTTAAGTCAGAGAAATATTGATAACCCTGAAATGGTAGAGGCTTTTAAAGCCAAGTGGGGGATGGATAAACCCTTGTACACTCAATATTTTATCTATGTCGGCAATTTGGTTCAGGGTGATTTAGGTACCTCTATCAGAACTCAGCGGCCGGTACTGGATGATTTGCAGGACTATTTTCCCGCCACTATTGAATTAGCGATTTTCTCAATTATTATTGCCATTATTTTTGGTATGCTGTTTGGAATTATTTCGGCCATTAAGCGCAATAGCGCAATGGATCAACTGATTAGGGGTATTTCTGTTTTAGGAGTATCTGTACCTAGTTTTTGGTTGGGACTTATGTTCTTACTGCTGTTTTATGTACATTTTGGAATAGCTCCAGGCCCTGGGCGAATAAGCCCTTATCTGAAGCCGCCCGTTGAAGTGACTCACCTTTACGTTATTGACGCTCTTCTGGCTGGAAATTGGAGTTTGGCCAGGGATGCTTTATGGCATTTGCTTTTACCCGGGTTGGTCTTGGGCTCTTTTACCATGGGCTTGATTACTCGTACAACTCGTTCCAGTCTGCTGGAAGTTATGTCCTTAGATTTCATTCGTACGGCAAGGGCAAAAGGTCTGACGGAAAAAATGATTATCATGCGTCATGCCTTAGGAAATGCCTTAATTCCTGTTGTTACGGTCATAGGTATAGGGTTTGGCAACCTTCTAGGTGGTATGGTGTTAGTAGAAACGATATTTGCCTGGCCTGGTATCGGGCAATATGCCTATAAGGCAGCAGGGAATTTGGATTTTCCTGCTATCATTGGGGTATCAATCTTGATTTCCATTAACTATGTTGTGATTAATTTGCTCGTGGACATTCTTTATGGAATTCTTGACCCCAGAGTGAGGTATCATTAATATGCTGCTGCGAATTATGAAAAACAACTTTCTGTTTTCGATAGGGATAATTGTATGTTCTTTGTGGATTGTAATTGCTCTGGTGGCGCCCTTGATTACCCCTTATAACTATTTGGCCCAAGATCTGGCCCATCGCTTTCAAGCCCCCAGCAGTCTTCATTGGTTTGGTACGGACAGCATCGGCCGAGATGTTTTTAGTCGTGTATTGATGGGCAGCCGCATCTCTCTGATTGCCGGACTGGCGACTATTATTCTGGCGTCCTTTGTTGGAATGATCTATGGCGGTATTGCCGGCTATATTGGTGGACTTACTGATGAAATCATGATGAGAATCTCAGAAATGGTCATGGCCTTCCCCGGTATTATTTTAGCTATGACTATCGCAGCTGCCTTAGGTCCCAGCCTGTATAATACTCTGTTGGCAATGGCGATCATTTGGTGGCCTAACTATGCTCGAGTAATGCGCAGTATGGTTATTGCCAACAAAGAGAATGAGTATGTGGAAGCGGCCAAATCCCTGGGTGCCTCCCATTTTAGAATATTTTTTAACGAGATTCTCCCCAATAGCGTTGGACCGGTTTTAGTCTTGGCAACTCTGGATTTTGGCAATGCGATTCTTCTTTTTTCGGGCTTGAGCTTTTTAGGGTTAGGTTCTCCTCCCCCCACTCCGGAATGGGGAGCAATGGTTGCCGATGGCGTATTGAATTTTAACTATTGGTGGATTGGGACTTTTCCTGGCTTAGCGATTCTCACAATGGCAGTAGGAACGAATTTCATAGGGGACAGCTTAAGGGACTTTTTGGATCCTAGGTTGAGAAAGGAGCTTTAGCCTGATTCAGTGGCAGATACGGTAGGCTGTGTAAAATTAACTTGCGGCGGCATAGTTAATTTTACACACTTAATTCCCTGAAGATTAAAATTTTATCTTTAATATAATTAAGAATATTTATGTAGAAATTCGGTTATTGAAGGTAAAATGAGGGAAGTTTTAAGAAAAAAGTATATAATTTGTATATGTAGTATGATATATTAGGTACAAAGACCTATGTACGTAGTACTTAGGTAATATCAATATCGTAATTCTGCGATAAAGGCAAACTCAGTGAGAACTGAGGACGCAAAGCCACGGGTCTTACACATGTGTGAAGACAGCCGGGTTATCGAATAGATAAGAAGTTTCGCTGAATTATGTCAGCTTTTTTTGTTTTTAGGAGGAATTGTGGTTTTGATAACTTATTTGGAACCTTTATCGACGGCAATATTCCAAGTTGGAGAGCTTTCTTCGCTTGATTTGTTTGATAAACAAGGAATACTTTTGTTATCTAAAGGCAAGCCTATCACAGCGAATATTCTAGAACTTCTCCGGAAACGCAAGCTTTACACCTTAAAATATAAGCTGAATAAATCTCAAAGGTGTAATAAAACCTACAAATTTGATGAATCTGAATACCAAGATATTGTGGGTAACATAAGAGAAGTTTTTGAAAATATGTGTCTTTTTAGTGTCGATCATTTGTATAAGACCTTATCTGCTGTGGATAAGATTATCCATGAGCTGGAAGGAGCCGATCAAGTATACATAGATCTAAATAAGTTTCGTCAGTTCGATGACGATACCTACATCCACTCCGTGAACGTGGCAATTTTAGCCACACTTATAGGGATGCAAATCGGTTTTGCCGGACAAACCCTAAGAGATTTAACCCTAGGTGCGTTGTTGCATGATATAGGTAAAGGATCAATACCTCCTGAGATTTTGAATAAGCCCTCAGAATTGACGGCTAAGGAATTAGAGATTATAAAGAAGCATCCCCTTATCGGTGAGGAGATGCTTAAAGAGGCGGATTTATCCGCTGAGGTGCTTTCAATTATTAGACACCACCATGAGCGCTGGAATGGCCATGGTTATCCTGATGGAGTAAGTCAGCAGGCGATTACTATTAACGCGCAAGTAGTTGCAGTTTCAGATGTGTTTGATGCTCTGATTAGTGATCGCCCCTATAGAAAAGGGCTGCCACCCTATTATGCCTTAGAATTAATCATTGCCGGTTCGGGTGAAGATTTTAATGAAAATATCGTTAAGAGCTTTCTGCAATGTTTAGTACTTTATCCCAAAGGTTCAATTGTCACCTTAAACACCGGAGAGGTCGGCACGGTAATAAAGGTTCAAAAAAGCTACCCCAGTCGTCCGATCATTAAAGTCTTGTTTGATAAGTATGGCAATTTCTTAAACAGTGGTAGGATATGTGATTTGTCAAAGGACTTGACAAAGTTCATAGCATCGATAGATTTTAAGTATGTGCCCTAACTCTTAGGTCAAAATATTTTAGCGAGTTAACCGGCGGTTTGAGGATCAGGAAAACTCGAACTCTAGGCTGAATTGTGTATATTAAGTGAGGCTATTGGTTTTTTAATAATCCAATAGCCTCACTTTAATTATTAACAGGGAGTTTTTCATCAATTTTGAGATACCAATTATATAAGTGGGTTTTCCGCTTTTCTGCTTCCAGACCAGAAGAAAGTCTTAAAACAAGCGTTTGGCAATGGTAATTTTCTCGATCTCCTTGGCACCTTCATAAATTTCTAAAATCTTAGCATCGCGATAAAAACGTTGAATATCATATTCGTCGATATAACCATAGCCGCCATGCATTTGTAAAGCTTTGTCAGTAACCCAGACTGCGGTTTCACCGGAATAGAATTTGGCCATGGCATTAAGTGCAGGATCCAGCTGTCCATTATCCGCCTTCCAAGCGGCCTTATAAATTATGTTCCTGGCTAATTCTATTCGTGTTGCCATCTCGGCCAGTTGGAACTGGATGGCTTGGTTAGCAGCCAGAGGGACACCAAAGGTCTTGCGTTCTTGAACATATTTTAAGGCTAAATCTAAGGCCCCTTGAGCTAAACCAAGCCCTTGAGAGGCAACCATGATGCGGGTCTGATCAAAGAAGTGCATTAGTTGGTAAAAGCCATTTCCTTCTTTACCGACAAGATTGGCTTGAGGAACTCGGACATCTTCAAAGGTGATTTCAGCTGTATCCGAGGCACGAATTCCCATCTTGCCGTGGATTTTCATTCGAGTAATCCCCGGGCTGTTGGCATCAACAATTATTAAACTGTGACGCTGAGTTTTTTTCGGTGAGTCAGGGTTTGTGACGCATAGGGCCACCATGTAGTCACAAATTGTTCCGTTGGTAATAAAGGTTTTGCTGCCATTAATGATATAGTCTGAACCATCTTTAACAGCGCGAGTTGAGGTTCCTGCCACATCGCTCCCGGCGTTTGGCTCGGTATAGGCCCCGGCGAAAATTGCCTTCCCGGCCGGCAGTAAGGGGAGATAGGTCTTCTTCTGCTCTTCGCTGCCATAATTTATGATGTTTTCTGCTCCGAAAGTTGCTGCAACAGCGGCTAGGCCAAGGCCCAAATCTACCCGAGATAGTTGTTCTGTGATTAAAGCTGTTTCAATCCAGCCTCCTCCTGGGCCGCCATATTCTTCTGGAATAGCAATTCCCACCAGCCCGGCTTCACAGGCTTTTTGCCAGACTTCTCGAGGGTATTTTTCCTCGCGATCACATTCTTGGGCGAAGGGTGGAAATTCCTTCAGGGCAAATTTGTAAGCAAGGCTTTGGAAGGCTTGTTGCTCTTCAGATAGTTCAAAATCCACTTGAGAGACCTCCTTTTAATTTCCGAATATTGCAATTTATGTGCCAGTGCACCTAAGCCCATTTTCCTGATTTCTGAATGATAATTCTCCGGAAAGGTGTGCAGTGTGTTGTCAACTGTCCGTCATTCAGGACAACTGCGGATTGGCAAAGGACAAGGGGCAAGCTGATGAAATTAGTCGTTCACTTGAAATAGGGGCTCTGATCTTGAGTGGCACAGTAATTGCAATGTTCAGTGTGTGATTAACAGAAAATTCGAATATTACGTCTGAGGTGTTTCCTCCCCCTTAAAGAATAGGGACGAGAGGACACAGTGAATATAAGAAGGGTGGTAAAAACAGTGAGAGAAGCAGTGATCATTGAAGCGGTGAGAACCCCCATAGGTCGAAGAAAGGGATTATTGAGCAGCCTTCGCTCGGAAGATTTGGCAGGTATGGTGTTGAGAGAAGTTGTGAAGCGGGCAGGAGTGGATTCGGCTTTAGTCGAGGATGTGGTTATGGGCTGTGTTACTCAAGTTGGGGAGCAAGGTTTTTGTATCGGAAGGCAGGCAGCCTTGATTGCTGATTATCCCTTACATGTACCCGGGGTGACAATTGATCGTCAGTGTGGATCCAGTCAACAGGCAGTCCATTTTGCTGCTCAAGCAATTTTAGCCGGAGATATGGATATTGTGGTGGCGGCAGGTGTGGAAAATATGTCGCGAGTTCCTATGGGCTCCAATGTCAAAGGGACGGATTTATCCCCAGAGCTTACCTCGCGCTATGAGATTATTAATCAAGGCCTCTCTACGGAACGAATTGCCCAAAAATGGGGGATTAGCCGCCAACAAATGGATGAGTTTTCTTTAGAAAGCCATAGCAAGGCAGTTAAGGCTCAAGAAGCAGGCCGGTTTGAACGGGAGATAATGCCTATTAAGGTGGTTTTACCGGATGGCAGCGAGAAGATATTTAACACAGATGAGGGCCCTAGACGGGATACAAGCTTAGAGAAACTGGCCGGTTTAAAATCTCCCTTTTTAGAAAATGGGCAAGTTACCGCCGGTAATGCCAGTCAGATTTCAGATGGAGCAGCAGCAGTACTTGTCATGTCTCGTGAAAAAGCTTTGGCATTAGGGCTAAAGCCTCGTTTCAGGATTCTGGCCAGAAGTGTAGTAGGATCCGATCCGACTCTAATGCTTACAGGGCCCATTCCGGCTACAGCAAAGATACTGGCCAAAGCCGGTCTCAGCCTCTCGGACATTGATATTTTTGAGGTGAATGAGGCATTTGCTGCAATTCCTTTAGCTTGGCTGATAGACACGGGAGCTGATCCGCAGAAGCTTAATCCCAATGGAGGAGCTATTGCCCTAGGTCATCCGCTGGGAGCCAGCGGAGCACGCCTTATGACCACCCTGATCCACGAACTGGAACGAACAGGTGGACGCTATGGGCTGCAGGTCATGTGTGAAGGACATGGTATGGCCAATGCCACAATTATCGAGCGATTGGATTAAGCTGTTGATAAAGTATTGAGGGCGGTGAGTTATTTATGAATTTGAAACAAGTCGTGGCCTTTGTCACGGGAGGTGCTTCCGGCCTGGGTGAAGCAACAGTTCGACGAGTTGTCAATGATGGAGGCAAGGCTATGATTCTCGACTTGGCGGTAGAACGAGGAGAAAAGTTGGCCTCTGAATTAGGCGGCAATGCTCTATTTCAGAAAATGGATGTCAGTAATCCTGAGAGTGTGGAAATGGCCTTAGCTAAGACGGTTGAGATGTTTGGCTATCTAAATGTCGTGGTAAATTGTGCAGGCATCGCAACTGCTGAAAAGGTCATCAGTAAGAGGGGGACTCATACTTTAGAGAGCTTCTCTAAAACCCTGCAGGTAAATTTGATAGGAAGCTTTAACGTCATTCGGCTGGCTGCGGCCCAGATGGTCGGCAATGAACCTAACGCTGGGGGAGAGAGGGGTGTGATAATCTGCACGGCTTCCGTAGCCGCCTATGAAGGGCAAATCGGGCAGGCGGCTTACAGTGCTTCGAAGGGAGGAATTGTAGGGATGACCTTGCCCATAGCCCGAGAAATGGCTGCTCATGGTATTCGCGTGCTGACCATTGCTCCGGGTCTTTTTGAAACTCCCATGTTTGATTCTTTGCCCGAGGATGCTCGAAAGTCCCTGGGTTCCATGATCCCCTTCCCCTCAAGATTAGGCTATCCGGAAGAGTATGCACTCCTGGTAAGAAGCATCCTGGAGAATCCTATGCTCAATGGGACGACGATTCGTCTGGATGGAGCTATTCGCATGCAGCCTAAATAGAAGGGTTTAACAAGTAGCTTTATGAGTCTTGGTGATAAAAGAAGATTATAAATTCTTAGCAAAATGCTAGTTTCAAAATAGCAGCAACTTAGACATCTAGGTTGCTGCTATTCATATAGTTATAAGGTTGGAAGACTATAGCCATAACCTTATTGGGGTTCCTCCCAACGAAACGCGGATTTCGTACGGGGCATGAAGTATATGTTTTGAGGTATCAAGGATGTGATCAAGCTATTAGCCAGTGAAGAATGAATGTTCTGAAAATGAAGGAATAAGTCTTGCCTAGCGCGAATACTACGGAGATATTAGCAGGTTCGGGACATCTGCAGTAATTAAATTATAAGAATTTTTTGGCGAGAGGTGAGCCTAATGTTGATGCGTGATATGATGACCCGAGATGTACCGAGCCTTCATCTGAAAGATAGTCTAAGGCAAGGAGTAGAACTTTTGCGCTGGACTAAGCTTGATGCTCTGCCGGTAGTCGATGAAGCGGGTCTTCTGATTGGGATCTTTACTAAAGCAAATGTATTAGATGCCTTCTTAGCCGGGGTGGACACCTCGGAACTGATTGAAGGACACTTTAACACTCAAGTTGTGACAGTTGGAGTTGACGCTCCCTACCAAGAGGTTGAACAACGGGCGAAACAAACCTTGGTGGGCACTGGTGTGGTCGTGGACAAAGAGGGGAAAGCACTGGGGATTTTTACGAAGGTAGACATGATCCTGGCCTTATTTAAAGAAGCAGAAAAGCTTGCCACCCAGCTGAACACAGTCTATCAAGCTATGCCTAACGGAATTATTGTCGTAGATCGACATAACTGTATACAACAGATAAACCCCTCGGGAGAGAAGATACTTAAACTTAAGGAGCCTATCCAGGGGCTTAAACTATCCAATGCCTTTCCGGGCTTAGATCTGAGAGATGTAATTATAAAGTCGCAACATCTCGTAGGAGTTCAAACGGAAATGAATCAGGTTAAGGTATTATGTAATATTAGTCCTATAGGGGAGCTGGCAGGAGCAGTCATCGTATTCCAAGCTCTGACGGATTTTGACCAAGTTGCTCTGGAACTGGATGCTACGAAGCGTTTATATGAGACACTGCTCACAGTCACCAACATTGCTTATGAAGCAATATTTGTAGTGGACGACCAAGGTAAAATTACTTTAGTTAATGAAGCAGCCTGCCAGTTTTTTGGCAAGAGAGAAAAGGAGCTCCTGCAACAACCTATTGAACAGGTGATGGAGAACACTCGATTAATGAGAACCTTAAAAACAGGCATGGCAGAGACTAATGAAATCCAAGTTATAAATGGCCGGCCTTACATAGTTTCCCGCATGCCGATTGTGCGTCAAGGCAAGATTATCGGAGCAGTGGGGAAAATAATTTTTCAAAAGCTGGAGGAAGTTAAGGATGTTGCGCAGAGGTTAGCACAAATGGATCAGGAGCTAAATTTCTATAAAGAACGGGTAGGGTCGACCAGGCTGCCGGTTACCTTTAATCAGATCGTGACAGTTAGTCAAGACCTGCGCCGATTGAAGAATGAGGCTGAAATTGCTGCTCGAGGGAACTCTACGATTTTACTGACGGGAGAAAGTGGCACAGGCAAGGAACTTTTTGCGGAAGCTATCCACCAGGCCAGCCCTTATCGAAATGGCCCCTATGTTAAGGTGAATTGCGCGGCAGTGCCAGAGAATCTTTTGGAGTCTGAATTCTTCGGGTATGCTAACGGGGCTTTTACTGGGGCTCAAAAGGGAGGTAAGTTGGGAAAGTTTGCAACTGCCAACGGTGGGACACTCTTTTTGGATGAGATCGGAGATATGTCTCTAAATCTTCAGAGCAAGCTCCTAAGGGTGCTGGAGGATCGCTGCTTTGAGCCTGTAGGGAGTAATGAAGCGGTGAAGGTTGATATCAGAATTATTACAGCGACTAACAAGGAGCTTCAGCAGAAGGTTGCGAGTGGTGAATTTCGTAGCGATCTTTACTACCGCCTGAATGTAATTTCCTTTCGACTCATCCCGATTCGTGATCGCCCCGAAGATATAATTCCTCTTGTACATGTATTTTTAGAAAAGCTCAATCAAGATTTTGGTAAACAAATCTCAGGGGTTACTCCCGAGGTGCAAAAAATTCTTGTTAATCATCGTTGGCCAGGGAATGTCCGTGAATTAAAAAATGTGATTGAACGGGCAGTGAATTTTGCCTCCGGAGAGTTGTTGGAATTAACGGATCTGCCTTTTTACTTAAGGGAAGAAAAACAAGAAGATGCTTTTCCCTTGAAGAAGGAATGGAACTTAGAGAGTGTCCACGAACATTTGGATAAGGAAACCTTGGAACAAGCTCTTCTTATAATGAAGGGCAATAAATCTGAGGTGGCCAGACTCTTAGGAATTTCCCGCTCTTGGCTTTATGAAAAACTAAGGCGTTATGATATTAGTCATCGTTAAACTATACTAAGCTAGGCTAGTAATTAATTATCCCATGTGACTACATTATCTTTACCTCAAGCACACAACTTCTTAAAATTCAATTCACAAATTTTCCATATTGAGTGGATATCATAAGAGTGTACCGATTCTGGAGTTACATACTTAAGATCGGAACCTATTATGAAGGAGGAATTGTATGAAAAAGAAACTTGTTGTTGGAGTTCTAAGTGCAGTGTTGATAGCAGGAGGGGCCACAGCAGCTTTTGGAGCAACGGATTCAGCGAAGCTCGATGAAATTAAGAGCTTAACTCAGCAAATGTTTGGAATCCAGAAGCAAATTGTCGACAAAGAAGTGGAAGCTGGGCTTAGGACTGCTGAACAGGCAGAGGCCCTGAAGGGGTTTATTGACAAACATCAAGAAGCAAGCGATAAAGCCTTAGCAGAAGGTAAAGTTTTTGGTCCAGGTATGGCTGGTAAACATCCGGAAATGCGCGATAAGGTTATGAAGTTCAAAAATGGTGAACCTATGACTGACGAAGAACTTGCGGCCTGGAGTGAAGCTGCTCAAGCTCGTTTAACTGCTCAAATTGAGGCCATGAAAACCAACGGCAAATTGACAGAGGAACAGATCAAGACTTGGAGTGATGCTGCCCAAGCTCAACTGGAGGTGCAAAAAGAGGCTTTGAAAAATGGCACATTTGTACCGGGTGAAATGGGAATGATGGGGAAGCGTGGAGGTCATGACGGCCGGATGTGGGGCGGAAAGAAAGCGCCTGATTCCAGCTCCACTACTGACTCTTCGGCGTCAGCTACTGTCCAGTGATTATACAGTAGTCAATCAAATAGCCTATTAGCTTAGTGAAGTCAAAACTGGGGGCATCGTAATAAGGTTATGTAAGTACGATGCTCCCAGTTATTATCTTGAAAAAAGAAATTAGTTTCAGATTAAGTTTGTAGGGCAGTTTTAAAGATTTCGTTTTCCCTCTTTTTAAGATTTGACGAAAACGACTAAGGAAGTTTAAATATCAAATGCAAAATGTCTACAGACCTAAGTTTTACATTGTCCGTATTCTATAAAAGCTGCGCTAGATACTTTGCCAAATTAAAAAACCTTCTCAGACGAAAGTCTGAGAAGGTTTAAATTAACTAATTGGTGTGATTACCAATTGCTGCGTGTACGTGGTTGGTAGCAATCGCGGCAATAAACTGGTTTGTCACCTGATGGTTGGAAAGGAACAGTTGTTTCTTTCCCGCAAGTTGCGCAGATAGCTGGGAACATTTCACGTTGTTGACGGCCATATCCGCCACCACCATTGTTTCTGTTCTGAGCTTTTTTAGCTGCACGGCACTCAGGGCAACGTCCTGGTTCGTTAGTGAATCCTTTTTCTGCATAAAACTCTTGTTCTGATGCAGTGAATTCGAAATCCCGTCCGCAGTCTTTGCAATTCAATACTTTGTCATTAAACATAATAAAAAAACCTCCAAATAATTATTACCCGCGCTTCATGGCAAGTTCACCAACTTCTTCCCGGAAACTTAGGTAATAGGAGAAGGTTTGCTTAAATCCACTAGTTTTTACGAGCTTCGTTTAGTATACCAAAAAATGAGCAGAAGTCAAATGATAAATTCAAAATCACAATATTTTTCTAAAAATTTTTGAGAAATTAGCTGTACATTTCCTCGCGCAAAGCTAGAACATCCGCATTTTCCAGGTACTCATCAAAGGTTAATTGACGATCAATCAATCCTTTAGGGGTGATTTCAATGATGCGAGTAGCAATAGTTTGGACAAACTGATGATCTTGCGATACGAATAAAATATTGCTGTCAATGTTGGTCAAGGAATTGTTGAGGGCCGTGATGGATTCCATGTCTAAATGGTTAGTTGGTTCATCAAAGATAAGAACGTTTGAACCGCTGAGCATCATGCGGGAGAGCATACAGCGGACTTTTTCTCCTCCGGATAAGACACTGGCCTTTTTCAAAGATTCATCTCCGGAAAACAGCATTCTGCCCAGGAACCCCCGGACAAACGATTCATCAGGATCTTTGGAGAATTGTCTTAACCAATCCACTAAGTTAAGATCTGTTTCAAAATATGAGGAGTTATCCAATGGCAGATAAGCTTGAGTTGTGGTAATTCCCCAGCTGAATTCCCCGCTGTCAGGTGTGATCTCACCCATAAGCACCTTGAACAAGGTAGTTTTAGCGACACCATTGGGGCCGACAAAGGCAATCTTGTCTCCCTTGTTGACAAGGAAGGAGATGTTGTCCAGGACTTTTTCTCCGTCAATGGTAACTGTTAAATTCTTGACATCTAAAATATTATTACCGGCTTCTCTGTCCGGAGTGAAAGCGATATAAGGGTATTTACGTGAGGAGGGTTTGATATCCTCTAATGTTAACTTTTCCAGTTGCTTTTTACGGGAGGTTGCTTGCTTGGCTTTAGAGGCGTTTGAACTGAAGCGCTGAATAAACCTCTGCAGTTCCTCAATTTTATCTTCTTTCTTTTTGTTGGATTCTCGCATTAATCTCAGAGCTAATTGACTGGATTCATACCAAAAATCATAGTTTCCAACATAAAGTTGAATTTTACCGAAATCAATGTCGGCAATATGGGTACATACTTTGTTTAAGAAATGCCGGTCGTGAGAGACAACGATGACGGTATTCTCGTAATTATAGAGGAAATTTTCCAACCAGTTAATGGATTGAAGGTCGAGATGGTTGGTAGGCTCATCGAGCAACAGAATGTTGGGATTGCCAAAAAGAGCCTGGGCCAGTAAAACGCGAACCTTTTCATTACCACTAAGTTCCTTCATTTTACTGCTTTGCAGTTCTTTATTAATTCCTAAACCCATTAATAATTCCGAGGCTTCAGACTCTGCTTGCCAACCATTCAGTTCTGCGAAATCCCCTTCTAAAATGGAGGCCCGTATCCCGTCTTCTTCAGAAAAATCAGGTTTGGCATAGAGGGCATCTTTCTCTTCCATGATCTGATATAATTTTGTATGTCCCATAATAACCGTTGTTAGTACTTCAAATTCTTCAAATTCAAAGTGATCTTGCTTTAAAACTCCAATACGTTCCCCAGGTGTTATTATAACTTCACCGCTGGTAGAATCTATTTCTCCGGAAAGAATCTTCAAGAAAGTAGATTTTCCGGCACCATTAGCTCCAATCAAGCCATAACAGTTTCCGGGAAGGAATTTTACGTTAACATCTTCAAATAATGCCCGTTTACCGAATCTTAACGTCAATCCACTGGTACTAATCATTATTAATCGTTCCTTTTTAATAAATTTGTCTTTGCTTAAGAATATAGTATATCATTTAATTACAATAAGGTATAGGTAAAGAATAGGTTAAAGGAAATATGTGGGTAATACCCAACGGGAGCAAAAATATAATTAGCCCTCTTTCCTTAAAGGCAGAGGGCTATGTTAAGCGTTAGATCTTAATACATATTTCTGAATAGATAAATGCTGTTGTTATAATTAAAATGAACTAGTGAACAGAATGCCCCTCAACTTCGTTTAATAAGTTTCTTAGAATCAGAATTCCTTGCATTGTCCTGGGGAAACCGGCGCTGGGAGCCACCAGGAGAATGGCGTGTTCAATTTCCTCTTTAGTACAGCCGCTGCGTATAGCTTTTAAAATGTGTGTTCGCAGAGCTCTGGGGTACTGACACTCCGTGGAAAGTGCTACTTTGATCAGCCAGCAGGTTTTTTCATCTAAGGGGCCGCCATCTTTATGGATTAATTGACCGTATTTCTCATAGGCATCATAAATTTGCCCATGTTGTTCCGTGAAGTATTTTAGGTTGATTTCAGTACTGTCAAGGTTATCAAAGTAATCGTCCATTGATATACCTCCTTTCCGAGATGTTTACATTATCATCCAATTTTAAGGTTTTTATGCATTTTATAAAGTTGAACAACGCGACTTCAGTGGGGACTTACCCACTATTCAAGCAGAATGAGGAACACTCACTTATAGAAGTGAGTGTATCGGAATTTAAAAACGAAAAGGCCTTGATTATTAGAAAAGGAGTGTTTTATAGTATGAAGAAAATGGAGATCGAACTAAATAAAGATATCAGAGAACAACTGGTTGAGGATCTTAAGCGATATTTCTCCAAGGAGAGAGATGAGGAACTTGGCAATTTAGGTGCCGAACTTCTGCTTGATTTTATTCTCAATAACATTGGCCCCTACATTTATAATATAGGAATTGCGGATTCTTATAAGTATATGAATGAACGGGTGGAGGATTTGTTGGGCCTGGAGAAACGCTCTCGTTAGTGATCCTAGGTATTCAAGATTTCCCGTCCTGCAATCCAATCCACAAATTGTCGCGCAGTTCTTGCGGAACGGCCATTATACCATAGTGCCCACTGAAGAGCTTCTTTCTGTAAGCGTTCCTTGTCAATGTTTAGGTTTCTGTTGGCGGCAATCCCTTCAACTATTTTGAGATAACGGTTTTGATCGGGAGAAGAGAAGACTACATTTATCCCAAAACGATCGGCCAGGGAAAGCTTTTCCTGCATGCTATCTCCGGCATGGACTTCTTCATAATGATTACCCGAATGCAAGCCGGCCCTTTCACCAAAATACTCCTTAACCAGATGCCTGCGGTTGGAAGTGGCATAGATTAGAATGTTGGGGGTTTTGCTTTCCAGACCGCCCTCCAGCACTGCCTTGAGAGAAGTGTAGTTTTCCTCGTTATCCCCAAAGACTAAGTCGTCAATAAAGATAATGAACTTTTGAGATCTATGCTTCAGATGTCGAATAATCAGCGGGAAATCTGCCAGGTAGGCTTTAGGAACCTCCACCATGCGCAGCCCTTGGGTATGATAATGATTGAGTATGGCTTTGACTGTGGAGGACTTTCCGGTACCTCTATCCCCATAAAGGAGAACATTGTTAGATGGGACACCCTGCAAAAATTGCAGGGTGTTCTCAATGACACGAGAACGCTCGCTTTGGTAATCTATCAAATCGTTTAACGTAATTGGATCCGGACTTTCTATTCCTTTTAGATAGCCTTGTCCATTAGTTTTTTCCCAGACAAAGGCGATATAACGGGCGAATACCCCACTGCCATTATGTTGGTAGAATTGCTTAAGCTCCTCCAGACATTCAGCCCAGTGTTTAGAACGGTAAAAACTCTCCTTGATTTGCTGAATATGAAGGGGAGTTTGGGCAGCCTGACCCTCAGATATCCATTCTGGCAGTTTCTCGACGTAAGAATTATAGGCCGGATTATTTAAACGCTGATTAATTTCTGCCTTAAACTCTTTTGAATCAAGATTTGCCAGAAGCTGCAGCTCCTGCAAATCTTGTACGACTGCTTTTTCGATTGCAGAGGTTTCCGGAGTCTGCCCTGATTGAAGTTTTGAGGTGAATAGATTCTCAGCAAAGATTATTTTATCAGTAATATATTCCTTCAGGGATATAGTACCGCTTTTGGCTAATTCAAAGTAGAAATCGTTATATAAGTTAATAACTTCTCTCAGCTCAGTAGAATCTGAAGTTAAACTGATAAGTAAGGCTCTAAGCCGACTTATCACTACATCCTCCAATAATCCTCTGTAGATTGCCAGGGAGTCAAGTGCCAGTAAAGCTGTAGATAGTTTATTAATTCGAAGATTTTCCTGCTCTGAAACAGGAATACCGGGTATGTTTTGTGTCATCGTTATAGCGCCTCCCAAAAAGTATCAATTATGTCATCAATATATCCTCTGATCTAATTAATTATCTTACTACAAACTCCTGCGGATAACTACTCTGAAAAGGACGAAGCCACCCGCCTCAAAGGGCTTATGCACAATATCCCCATAAAACAACTAATCTGAAGGAAGGGGTTTGGCATTGCCAAGCAGAATAAGGTATATTAATATCTGAACCAAAATTAACCAGGTACTTTAGAGGTGGAGGGAAGTTATTTGAGAGGGCCAAAGGAACAATACCAACGACGAAGGAAGTTCTATGGAGATAAATTGGAGAATTTGACTCAGTTGATTAACCGCTTAAGTAATCTAAGACTAGGGTTTTCTTTAGTGGGTCTGGGTCTAAGTGTATTTCTGTATCTAAGCTATAGTCACACCCTAGGGTACATAGCCGGTCTTTTCACCCTGGTGGTTTTTATGGGGCTGGTTCTGTGGCACCAGAGCTTAAGATTACGACAACGGTATATCCGGATGCTCTTTGAAAACTATGAGCAGTCCTTAGAACGTTTGGCAGGAGAATGGAAGTCCTTTCCGGATTCCGGGGAAGATTTTCGGGATCCGGCCCATCCCTTTTCAGAAGACCTAGACCTTTTTGGCTCAAACTCGCTTTTTCAATGGATAAATACAGCGATGACTTTTCGAGGGCGGGAAAAGCTCCGAGAGTCCTTGAGTGCAGTCCCCTCTGATGGAGAAACTATTTTAACTAAGCAAGAGGCGATCAAAGAGCTTGCGGGTAATTTGACTTGGAGACAAAGGTTTCTGGCAGAGGCGAAAATGGCTAAAGGTCCGCTGAAATCCCCTCAGGGTATTATTGAATGGGCTAAAAATGTCGATTCCTCATATCTGAGAACCAGTGTGTTAATATGGGCTCGGGCTTTACCCATCATCACAATCAGCTTTGTGCTGTTGTATTTAATAACTCCCCAGGTCACATTCCATTATCCACTGGCAGGTATCATAGTTCAGTCCCTGATACTCTTTGCCGGAAAGCAGCGAGGCAAGGCCCTGAATGCGGTTTATTCTTATAAAGAAAGTATTAAGACTTATGAGAAAATGCTGGAACGTTTCGAAAAACGCTCCTTTCACGCTGATTATCTCAAGGGTCTGAAGAAAGGCCTCTATGATTCTGACAGTAAGCCGGCCTATGAACAGATTAGAAAACTCTCAGGTATCGCAGACTTAATAGCTAACCGAGAGAATGCGGTTTTTTTAATCGTTAACATCCTAACCCTTTGGGATATCCAGTGTATGATCGCCTTAGAATCCTGGAAAGAAAAATCAGGTCGGTCACTGGGAACTTGGTTAGATACCATTGCTGAATTAGAGGCTATGTCTAGTCTGGCGATCATTCATTTTGATCATCCGGAATGGGGAGTGCCCAAGATCTCCCCTGAGCCGGGTATTAATGCTAAAAGAATAGGACACCCGCTTTTAAGTGGATCGATTTGTAATGACCTGGCAATTCAAAAAGATTCCGGAATTTTGTTAATTACCGGCTCGAATATGTCCGGTAAAAGTACCTTGCTGAGAACTGTAGGAATCAATTTAGTCTTGGCTTATGCTGGAGCACCTGTCTGTGCCCAGGCCTTTTCCTGTTCGGTGCTGCAGATGTATACCTGCATGCGGGTCAGTGATAATTTAGGAAAGAGCATCTCATCCTTCTACGCAGAATTGTTAAGAATTAAACAGATCGTCAGTGCAGCGAAGACCCAGACAAACATCTTTTTTCTATTAGATGAGATTTTCAAAGGCACTAATTCCCAAGATCGTCACGCCGGGGCTAAGGTGTTGATTCAACAATTAAGTAAGGCAGGGGCCATGGGCATGGTCTCCACTCACGACTTAGAACTAGGAGACTTGGAAAGGGATAGTGAGCGGAAAATCCGCAACTATCATTTCCGTGAGTATTATAAGGATGATGAGATATATTTTGATTATAAACTGCGCCCGGGAATTTCCACGACCCGCAATGCTATGTATCTGATAAAGATGGCGGGGATTGATGTAGAGCAGTGAGCTTAGAGATAGGAGATTTAACAGTGAAGGAGATAGATGTACCTATGATTCTGGTGAGTGCTTGTTTACTGGGGCTGAATACGAAGTATAACGGAGAGTCAAATCTCCATGCTCTGATTCAGAAATACAGCACCTTAGGTCGGTTTATCCCGGTTTGCCCGGAACAACTTGGTGGTTTGCCAACTCCCCGTGAACCTGTGGAGATTATTAAGGGCACAGGGCGGGATGTCCTCAGGGGGGCCAGCCTTATTCAAGGAGAGTCCGGAGAAATGGTGACGGGACAATTTATTAAAGGGGCCAATGAAGTGTTGAAGATCACGGAGCTGTTTAAGGTTACTGCCGCTATACTTAAAGAGCGCAGCCCCTCTTGTGGAGTGAATCATATATATGACGGGAGCTTCGGACATGTAATAATTCCCGGCCAGGGTGTGACAGCAGCCTTATTGCAAGAACATAATATTCCCCTTTATTCGGAAGAGAATTTGACTGAGGAAAAACTATTAGAGCTATTAAGCTGTTGATAATGTCCCGGGTTACTCGCTTAAATCCTCCGGTCATAAAGCTGACATAAAAAGTGTCAGTCAAATATCATATCTTTTAGAACCTGTAGTATAAAATAGGAGGAAAATATTGAGTTTAATGTTTAAATTTAAAGCAAATTGTAAGTCTATGGAAAGGGGTGCTTTAGTAGTTTAGACGTATTGAACAATAATGAAATGTAAACCTCGAAGAGAAGATATATTTCTCTTCGAGGTTAATTATTTCTAGGGGTTGTTGTTTTACAGCTGGAAGATATTGTGCAGATTTGGATTAAGCTAGCAGCTGGGAGGATTTATATGTCAAAAGGGGTCAAAGGTTCTATGTCCATAAAAACACGTATTACTCTCGTCGCAGGAATGGTAATTATTTTTATCGTAGCAGCCTTATCTGGGGCTAGCCTTTGGAATGCCGAGAAGCTCCTCAAAACCAGTGAGCTGCAAACTCAAAAACTTGTAGAGCAAGGAATCAACGATGAATTTGCAGATCGTATGGCTCGGGCAAAATCCTCGGTCCTATCCGTGACAATGAACCCTGATGTCGCCAAGGCCTTAGCAGAAGGAGACCGAGCTACTGTCGCCCGTCTTGTTCAACCCGTGTTTGACGAGATCAAAAAAGAGGGGTTTAGTCAACTTCAGTTTCACCTCGCCCCGGCAACTTCATTCTATAGAGCGCATTCACCTCGAAAATTTGGAGACGACCTTTCCAAAATTCGGCCTACGGTAGTGGCAGCCAATAGTGAACATAAGATTGTGGAAGGACTTGAAGAAGGGGTGGAAGGATACGGATTTCGAGTTGTTGTACCGGTCAAGTATCAAGAACAATGGGTAGGTACTGTGGAATATGGCATGGATTTCGGGCAAGATTTCTTAAAAGCTTTGCAAAAGAAAAACCCAGGTGAATATTATATCTATCTCCTTGATCCTTCAACCTCCATGATCAAAAATGTCAAAGAAAATGGGGGATTACTGGCCGGTACTGGGGCAGACAATTTTTCAATACCTGAAAGTACTTTAACGGCTCTGAGGGAGGGAGAAGCACGTTTTTCCGTGAGTGAGGATAACCACTATAATGTTTCCCTTATTCCTTTCCGTGACTACAGGGGGGATGTAAAAGGGTATATCAAGACCGTAGTTTCCCGGGAGGCAGTGCTAAAAGACTTAAGAGCACTCAAGAGTTCGGTTTTGACGATTGGCCTGATAGTTCTGGCCCTGGGAATCTGTGCAGGGTATCTAGTCTCCTTAACTCTCACCAAACCTCTCCTGCAGTTAACCAATGATGCTAGAACCTTAGCGACGGGTAATTTGAAAATGGAGATTAAAACAAATTGGTACGGAGAATTAGAAACCTTGGCCATAGCTATGAAAAAGATGCTGGAAAACACCAAAGAAGTATGTTCTTCGATTAATCATGCTGTAAGCCTGGTAGAAGATTCTAGGCAAGAGATTTCTGAGGCTGTCGAATTAACTTCTCAAGGGACAGATCAGTTGGCTAAAAGTGTTGGTCAGGTAGCGAGCGCTGCTCAAACTATTGCCGTTCGTACCAGTGAGATGAGTATTCAATATGAGAGTATCAATTCAAGTATCCAACGCTTAGCACGCCATATGAAATTCATAGCTAACAGCACTTCTGAGGTTCGTGAGCGGACAATGAGTGGGGAAGATATAATGAAAAATCTGGCTGACAAAATGAGAGCCTTTTCTCATAAAGTGGCTAAAATTCAAACCGGAAGTCAAATTCTCAGAGAACAAACGGGAGAAATCCGCGGTATTACCCAAATTATCACTGAGATTTCCGACCAAACGAATTTACTTGCCCTTAATGCGGCTATCGAAGCAGCACGGGCCGGGGAAGCGGGGCGGGGGTTTGCAGTTGTCGCTGAAGAAGTCCGCTTATTAGCTGAAGGGTCTAGGAAAAGTGCCGCTCAGATAGCAAAATTAATTGATCAAGTGACCTTAAATGTAGAGCACTCCGCGGAAGCCTCAGAAGAAGCGGTCTATTTAATCAAGGAACAGGAAAGTATTGGTGAGAGCGCTTTAGGGCAATTTGAGGAGATATCTCAAGGGACACAAAATGTCGTTCTCTTACTCGGCGAAATGGATTCGGAAGTTCAGCAAGTTATCCGCTTAGGGCAGACAATCAATTCATCGGTTTCTGAAATTGCGGGACTATGTCAAGAAGATGCGGCAGCTTCTGAGGAAATGGCGGCTTCAACGGAAGAAATGAGTGCAACCATTGGTACCATCGGTGCCAGTGTCAGAGAGTTAGGGAGATTGATGGAGGATCTGAAGGCCCAAAGTAAGAGGTTCGTAATTTGAAGTTAGGATTTTAATCAGGTATAATTGTAAATTAGGAAATCTCAGATTATTAATGGCTTCAGGAGGTAATCTATGCAATCTACAACTGTTAAGGAGATTTACAGAGAGCCGAATCCTTTTCTCAATCAGAAAGTAGAATTATCCGGATGGGTTCGCACAGTGCGTACGTCCAAAACATTTGGCTTTATTGAGATAAATGACGGGAGTTTTTTTGAGAACCTTCAAGTGGTTTTTGAAGAAAGTCTTGCCAACTTCCAGGAGATAGGCAAGCTCACAATCAGCTCGGCGATTCGTGTTCAAGGAGAACTGGTCCCCTCACCGGGAGCAAAACAACCCTTTGAGTTGAAAGCGGAAAACATCGAAATTCTTTCTGTGTCTGCTGCAGATTACCCACTCCAAAAAAAGCGGCATACTTTTGAGTATCTGCGGACGATTGCTCATCTGCGCCCCAGAACTAATACCTTTGCGGCTGTCTTTCGTTTAAGGTCAATGATTGCCTATGCGATTCATAAGTTCTTTCAGGAAAAAGGCTTTGTCTATGTACATACCCCGATTATCACCGGCAGTGATGCGGAAGGAGCCGGTGAAATGTTTAAGGTAACGGCTCTGGATCTGGCTAATCCGCCCAAGGATAGTGAGGGGAATGTTGATTTTTCTAAAGACTTTTTTGGTCGCCCTACTAGCCTGACGGTAAGTGGCCAGCTTAATGTAGAGACCTATTGCATGGCCTTCCGAAATGTTTATACTTTCGGGCCCACCTTTCGCGCCGAAAATTCCAACACGGCCCGGCATGCAGCGGAGTTTTGGATGATTGAACCGGAGATCGCCTTCGCAAATCTGACGGATAACATGAATTTAGCTGAAGAAATGATGAAATATTTAATCCAATATGCCTTGGATAATGCTCCCGAGGAAATGGCTTTTTTCAATAATTTTGTGGATAAGACCTTGTTTGAACGCTTGGAAAACATCCTCAGCTCAGAATTTGCCCATGTGACCTACACTGAAGCTGTAGAAATGTTGGAGAAAGAAGACTTTAAATTTGAGTATCCGGTGAGCTGGGGAATGGATCTTCAGACAGAGCATGAGAGGTATCTCACAGAAAAGATCTTTAAAAAACCTGTTTTCGTCACGGACTATCCTAAAGGCATCAAGGCCTTTTATATGCGCTTAAATGAGGACAATAAGACGGTGGCAGCCATGGATCTGCTCGTCCCCGGTGTGGGGGAAATCATTGGCGGGAGTCAACGGGAAGAGCGGATCGAGATCTTGCAAGATCGTATGCAAGAAGCAGGCTTAAAGGCCGAAGATTATTGGTGGTACCTGGATCTAAGGCGCTACGGGGGCGTGCCCCATGCCGGATATGGTCTGGGCTTTGAACGGGTTATCATGTATTTAACCGGTATCGCTAATATTCGTGATGTGATCTCTTTTCCAAGAACAACAAATTCCAGTGAATTTTAAGAGGTCTCTATGTTCAGCTTTAATTGAAGGAGTTCACTTAAAACAGATGTATTCATTTGAGTACATCTGTTTATCATTCCACCACTGCTGAATGCGGGTGTTGATTATTCTCATTACCACCACTTGGCGGCGAAGGAGGGAGAATCCACCGGAGAACTTAGCTTGCCCAAGTCTAGATGTTTAGGCTTAGTTAGCCAGTTCATGGAGAAAATCCTCTTATTGACAGACAAATATTGGCATGCTAGAATTAGCCAAAGTTTGAGATGTATAGACAATTACAGTTAGGAATAGGTGTTTTGGGTGATTCAAGCAGAAAAGATAGATAAGAGTTCGGTGATACCGATATACTATCAACTATTTAAGTTAATTGAGGAGCAAATACGCAAGGGGGATCTCAAACCCGGCGAGTCTTTGCCGACGGAGCATGAAATTTCTTTGCGCTTCGAGATTAGCCGAATGACAGTTCGCAGAGCTATTGCCGAATTGGTGTCAGCAGGTATGGTCTATGCCCAGCAAGGCCGAGGTACCTTTGTGGCAACACCTAAATTAGACAATATTGTTTTCGAACTGAACGACTTTAACCAAGAAATTAAAGAGCGTGGTTTAAACTGCAAGAGCACTCTCTTGGAAGCGAAAATCATTCGCGCAGATAAGGAACTCAGAGAAAAGTTTCAGGTGGGGGAAGAATCCAAGCGGTTTTTGTATTTTCGTACAGTTTTTTCCGCAGAGGACGAACGTCTTTCCTATGAAGTGAAATATACCATCTACTCTAAGAGCAGGCCTATTCTGGAATCTGAGCTTAAAGATCCGAGTCTGCCGGGTTTAATAGCGACACATACAGAATATGTGCCGATGAGCGCTAAAAAAGTTCTGCAAGTCTCGGTATGTACTGAAGAAGAAGCTGCAATCCTGGGTATCGCGCCTAACTCACCTGTTTTTTTAGTAGAGCAGACGATCTATGACCCAGACCTAAAACCGGTGGGTTGGAGTAAGGCTGTTTATCGAGGAGATCGATATAAATTGACAAGCTATGATGGCTGGTATAAAAAAGATTAAGCTAATTGGGGGGCTCTTAGGTTGGAAGACGAACTACAAATAGCTATGGCGGATTTAGATGAAGAAAAGACCCTGCTGCTGGTGGAAGAAAGGATTAAAGCCGGTTATTCATCGGTGGAAATCATTGAAACTTGTCGTCGGGGAGTAGAAATTGTCGGAGAAAAATATAGTGACAGTCATTATTACCTTTCGGATCTGATTATGTCGGAAGAAATACTTAAAGGGGTTATGCGTGTTTTAGAACCTTATATCCCTACCAATGACACAGTTCAGGGGCCTTCCATTGTAATGGGAACTATCGAAGGTGATATTCACGATCTTGGGAAAAATATAATTATTTACTTATTGAGGTCATCGGGGTATAAAGTTCATGATTTAGGTGTGGATGTAAAACCTGAGAGATTTATTCAAGCGGTTAACGAAACTAACGCCTCGATTTTGGGAATCAGTGTCTTGATCTCCTTTTGCGTCAGTTCTATTAAAAGAGTCGTGGACCTTTTAGATGAAGCCGGCATGCGAGACAAGGTGAAGGTTGTCGTGGGAGGGTATCCTGTTAATCAGGAAGTTAAAGAATTTACCGGCGCAGATTTCTATGCCAACGATGTAACGGAAGCCTTAAGAATTTACCGCGAAATTCTAGGAGTGGAAGAAGGTTCAGTCTCAGAGTTCTGAGACTGGCCTAAATATTTGCAAAATTCCGTATTGAATCCCAAAAAATGTTGTGATAATATTTAGAAAATATGGCTGTCTATACATTTATATAAGTAATAAAATCTAAAAAAATTTAATATATAATTTGTATAGACATCTGTACGAATCGCTAATTTACTTTGAACTAAGGAGGTTTGAGAACATAACTATTAGTCAAGGAGAATTAGGAGTTCGGAACAAGCTTTCATGCACTCGTTGATATTATATAACTGATTTATAGGTAGTAAGAAACTGATTGTAGGGAGGGTTGAAGCAAGATGTTGATTATTGGAGAAAAGTTAAACAGCGCTATTCCAAGTGTACGTCAGCTTATCAATGACAAAGATGCGGCAGCTATCCAGGATTTGGCTCTCAGACAAGCGGCTGCTGGGGCTGACTATTTAGATTTAAACACAGCGCAAGGGGACGAAATTGTCAACATGGAGTGGCTTGTACGAACTGTCCAGGATGTCACGGATACCCCTTTGTGTCTTGACAGTACCTCTGCTCCGGTTATTAAGAAGGGATTGGAAACTGTCAAGGGAGATAAGAGCAAGGTTTTAATCAACTCGATTTCCCTGGAAAAGAATCGGATTGAGGAAGTACTGCCCCTAGTCCTGGAATATCAATGTCCTGTTGTGGGCCTAACTCTGGATGATGATGGGATACCCAAAACAGCGGAAGAAAGAATGGTTCTTTCCGAGAGACTGGTTGAGGTATTGACTAAGCATAACTATGATTTAGAAAAGCTATATATTGATCCCCTGGTACTTCCTCAGGCAGTCAGTCATAATAATGCTAAAATGTTTTTTCAGTGTCTGGAGGACATCAAGAGAGTCTTAAAGGTTAAGACAGTCTCAGGACTAAGCAATATCTCATTCAATTCCCCGAAAAGGAAGGTGATCAATCGACACTTCCTTACCCTTTGCATGGCTTTCGATATGGATGCGGCTATCCTCGATCCTTTGGATAAGAAAATCATGAGCTCGGTTATCACCAATGATTTTCTGCTGGGTAAAGATCGCTTTGGCAAGAAATTTTTAAAAGCATTTCGTAGTGAACTGTTAGAAGACTAAAGATTCTTACGGGTTTATGCTGTTGGGATAAGTAGGTATTTGAGAATGTAGGAGGGGTAAATCAGGATGAGTGAAAAGCAAATGCTTTATCAAAAGAGATTAGAGCGCTACATGACGGCTATGGATTGCGGAAAGCCGGATATGGTTCCTGTTGCTTTCGGCGTTGGCGAATGGATTGCCAAATACACCGGCACCACACTCCAAGAAATTTACTATGATCTCGATAAGAGTAACAGCATCGTAAGTGAGATGCTGCCCGGACTGGATTTTGATATCTTTAAGGGCGGCCCTTCCTTATGGTGGCCACCTATGTTTGATGCTATGGGTTCTAAACTTTATAAATTCCCCGGCATCGGAGTGGAAGAAAACTCTACGTTTCAGTTTAATGAACAAGAATATATGAAGCCAGAGGATTACGATGAGTTTATCTCCAGCCCGACAGAATGGCTGGTTAATCATTATTTGCCGAATATAAGCACTGAGTTAGAAAATCCCGGTTCTTATCGATCCACCGTAGCCTTAATTAAAGGGGCGGCAGCTTTTGCCATGCAAGGTGGAATTATGGCTCAGGCCTATGAAAAGTGGACTATGGATCATGGGATTGTGGGACAGGGAACCGGCTTCACTAAAGCTCCCTTTGACACCTTGGGGGATGCATTAAGAGGAATGAAAGGGGTGCTCCTAGATCTGCGTCGACGACCTGAGAAGGTGCTGGCTGCTTGTGAAGCTATTACTCCCCATAATGTGAATTGCGGCTTAGCGGGTGCCGGAGCAGACACTCGTTTCCCTTGTTTTGCACCCCTGCATCGGGGGGCGTATCCCTTCCTTAATCCCAATCAATGGAATAATTTCTACTGGCCATCCTTAAAAGCGACCATCGAAGGCCTCTGGGCCCGTGGTAAGAGAATGTTGTTCTATGCAGAAGGGGATTGGACTCCCTATCTGGAGAAAATTGCCGAGTTGCCGGATAAGAGTATTATTTTTCAGATTGATACGACTGATCCTAAAAAAGCCAAAGCAATCCTCGGCGGCAGATTCTGTCTGCAAGGTGGTGTGCCGACAACCCTCTTAACGTATGGCACTCCGGAAAAGGTTAAAGAGCATATCAAGAGAACAATCGATGAATTAGCCTGTGATGGCGGTTTTATCTTGGATGCGGGTGGAGTTGTCATGGGGGATGCTAAGCAAGAAAACGTCATCGCCATGATTGAAGCTGCCCGAGAATATGGTGTTTATTAATTGGATAGGAGGGGTAATCGATGGCTGATAAAGATAAATTATTAAATCCAGATCCGGGTGTTTGTGTTCCTTGGGAAGTTAAGCTGGAGGAGATCGGTGAGTTCCCCGGTAATGAGGCAATTGTTAAAAAAGAATGGGAAAAGCTTGATGACTTTGCCTATAATTTTATTTGGTTTTGGGCACAGCGCTAGGATCCAGAGAGTGTTTTGAAAATAGATTAGCTGATTAACTCATCCTTAAGGTTTATGCTTTAGAAAGATGATCAAAAAAGGAGTGGGGATTTATTATGCTGACAGATGCTTTATCAATCGCGATAGCGGATTTAGAAGAAGAGCAGGTAGCAGGATTGGTTAAGGAACGCTTAGCTAGCGGAGTTGCCCCCTTGGAAATAGTTAATTCGCTGCAGCTGGGAATGGCGGAGGCTGGGAGTCGCTTTGAAACAGGTGAGTATTTCTTGGGTGAGCTGATCATGTGCGGTGAGATCATGCAAGATTCCATGATTGTCCTGGAACCACTGCTCATCGGAAGTAACGCGGAGTACAAAGGAAACATTGTTATCGGTACCGTCAAAGGGGATATCCATGATTTAGGGAAGAACATTGTGGTAATGCTTCTTAAAGGATCGGGTTATAACGTTATTGACTTAGGCGTTGACGTTTCTAAAGACAAATTCATTGAAGCCATTAAGGAATATAACGCCCCCTTAGTGGGAATGAGTGTTCTTTTAACCGGCTGCCAGGAATCCATAAGAGAAACCATCGATGCTATCCGGGCAGCCGGTTTAGACACTAAGGTTCTGATTGGCGGAAATTATATTGATGACCTGGTGAAAGCTCATGTGGGAGCGGATTACAGTGCTCAGGCGGCTACAGACGGGGTTAAGATTGCCGACGAAATCTTTAATGCCTAGAATATGGCGAATTTCACTTAACGAGACTCGTTCAGATGGACAGAGTTTAAGAGCATCAGGTGGGAGATCGTTCCACCTGATGTTACTTGGAACCTCCCTCCCTAAATAAGTGAGGACAAGATGGCAGCTGAAAATTGAACTCAACGATGATAGAGGCCTTAATAGGCCTCTACCCTCGTTATTGTGGCAAACTTGCCAAAGTGGTAAAATGAATCTTTCTTTTAATCACTTTGAGATGTAAACTTAAACAAATGTCTTGAGAAGGAGCATATACAATGAATACCAACTTTGAACAGGCTGCAGCTAAGCCAATAACACAAAAATACTTAGGTCAAAAAGGACTAATCGTCTTAATCACTTTCTTAAGTGCCTTCATACCCTTATCAACGGATCTTTATCTGCCGGCCTTGCCCAGAATGGCAGAAAATTTTCAGGCAGCCCCGAGTTTGATTAATCTCACGCTGATATTGTTCTTTATTTTCTATGCGGCAGGCTCTTTGTTCTGGGGGCCACTCAGTGATAAGTACGGCCGGAAACGGATCTTGCTGGTAGGGCTTATTCTTTATACAGCAGCAAGTTTTCTTTGTGCCTTATCCGGCAATGTGTATCAATTAATCGGGTTTCGAATTGTTCAGGCAATTGCCAGCGGAGCGGCAACAGCAGTGGCCCAAGCTATTGTCAAGGACAGTTATTCTGGGCAAAAACGGGTATCCGTGTTGGCCTTAGTTACCTCTATGACCATGGTTGCCCCAATTGTGGCACCGGTTATCGGAGCATTGATTTTAGCGCTTACTTCATGGCGAGGGGTCTTTGTCGTCTTGGCCTTGATTGGTCTGCTAATTACTCTTGCCGTAATTGCCATGGAAGAAACTATTGCTCAGCGTTCTACGGCTAGTATTCTCGAATCCTTAGGGAGATTGGGAGTTGTAGCCAAGAATCCTGGCTTCATGTCCCTTTTACTGACTTTTTCCTTGATGGCCATTCCAATGATGTCCTTTATTTCCTCCTCGTCCTATATTTATGTGAATCAATTTGGTTTGAGCGAGCAGGTCTACAGCTATTTTTTTGCAGCGAATGCCTTTTTCATGGTAGTTGGTCCTTTGCTTTATATGAGAAGCACCAGGTTTATTAAACCTGTCAAACTGATTAAGGTCAGCTATGTCGTCGCCTGTATCAGTGGGGGATTAATTAGCACCGTTGGTGTAAGCAGTCCTTGGCTGTTTGCCTTATCCTTAGTCCCTGCGACTTTTATGGGCAGCATTACTCGCCCACCAAGTGCCAATTTGATGCTCGAGCAGCAAAAGGGAGACACCGGGGCAGTGGTATCCTTAATGTCTTTTGCTTTTACAATCTTTGGCAGCATAGGCATGATCCTTATCTCCTTGGATTGGGCTGATCGAGTTCGGGTTATGGGACTAATGTATGTGTTGTTTGCTTTGCTAAGTTTAATAATGTGGCAGGGGATTTCTAAGAAAGCCTATGTTCAGAAGGTTATTCAATAGCCAAAGGAGGGTGTTGACGATGATCAAGGTCACTTTCTTGCCGTCAGAAAAAGTTACCCAAATTTCCAAAGGGGCATCGATTCTGCAAGCTGCCATCTCCGCGGGGGTGCAAGTTGTCAGCACTTGCGGTGGTAAGGGAACCTGTGGTAAATGTAAAGTGCAAATTTCGTCGGCAACACCTGGACATATAACCGAAATTAAACTATCAGATAATGAAAAGAAGTTCCTAAGTGCTGCAGAGTTGGCCGAGGGCTGGGTTTTGGCTTGCCAACAGCTCATCACAGAGGATATGACCATAAGAGTTCAAGTAGAGCAGGCTGCTAATCAACGAAAAACTGACTTTGCGGGGGAGCTTAAGATAAAACCGGCTCCAGGAGTTGAGAAAGTTTTCCTGCAAATGGCGAAGCCCAGTGTCGAGGATCAGACACCGGATTGGCAGAGACTTGTTGCAGCTTTGCCGGACCAGGGAATTAAGTTTAATCGGAGAGCAGCGGCTTCCCTGCCCAGACTGTTAAGAGAGAGTGATTATCAGGTTACTGCTGTGTTGGCTGGCGAAAGACTTCTAGCTGTAGAGCCGGGCGATACCTCAAGGCGCTGCTATGGAGTAGCCATAGATGTGGGAACGACGACGGTAGTCGCTTACCTAATGGATCTGATTTCAGGAGCGCTAGTCAACAGCGGGGCAGTGACTAATCCTCAGCAGGTCTATGGTGCAGATGTGATTTCCCGGATTACCCATGCAGGCAGCGGAAAGAATCAATTGGCAGAGCTGCAAGAAAAACTTATCGAAGCTCTTAACGCAATGATTAGGAACATGTGCCAAGAAAGCGGGATAGCTAAAGAAGAAATATATCAGGCTATGGTGGTAGGCAATACTACCATGGCCCACTTGTTTCTGGGAATTGATCCCACGTATTTGGCTCCGGCGCCCTTTATCCCAGTCTTTAGAGATAAGGTTGACGTTCAAGCGGATGAGCTGGGATTGGATATTTTAGCCACCGGCAGAGTAAGCGTCCTGCCCAATGTGGCCGGGTATGTAGGCTCGGATACAGTGGGTGTAATGTTAGCCGCAGGGGCAGATCGTTTGCCGGGTATCAGCTTAATTGTTGATATTGGGACGAATGGTGAAATAGTCCTGGCGGGAAAGGGGAGAATTCTTACGTGTTCGGCTGCCGCCGGGCCGGCTTTCGAAGGTGCAGAGATAAAGTATGGGATGCGTGCTGCCGAGGGAGCTATCGAAGGTGTGGGAGTAGGCGAGGATGTTGAACTAGAAATTATCGGAGGGGGCAAGCCACGAGGAATATGCGGCTCCGGTCTGATCGATGCTATTGCCGAACTGCATAGGGCGGGGGTTATCGGGCCTACAGGACGGTTTCCCGCTGAATCTGCCCAACTTGAAAAACTACCCCCCTTGCTGCGCCAACGCTTACGCAAGGCCGAGCGAGCCAGCGAGTTTGTGCTGGTCTGGGGGAAGGATTCGGAGACCGGTGAGGATATAATACTTTCGCAAAAAGATATTCGGGAAATGCAGCTGGCTAAAGGGGCTATTATGGCAGGGATTAGGATTCTCAGTCTGGAGATGGGGATTAATCTGCAGGAGATTGACAGAGTCCTGCTGGCCGGAGCCTTTGGCAATTATATTAGGAAGGAAAGTGCGGTGGAGATTGGCTTGCTGCCGTCCTTGCCCAGCGAGCGGATTATGTCCATTGGGAATGCGGCAGGGGATGGGGCGAAAATGGCTTTACTGTCGGTTGAAGAGTGCTTAAGGGCAGAATCACTGGCTAAGCGAGGGGAGCATGTGGAACTGTCCGCTAGAAAGGAATTTCAGAAAGAGTTTTTGAAAGGGCTGGATTTTAAGAGGGTCTAAGGGCAGAAGATATATAGTAAGCTGTTAGTGGCAAGACAGGTAAGCGGGTTTGGCAGATGGGGGTGTCCGAAAAACGAATGCGCATTCGTTTTTCGGACACACATGATTTGTAAGAGGCGGGTTATAGCTATTTCTGTTAGATCAACCTCACTATGAGGAGCAGTAGTAGAAGGGGTTAGGCAAGTCAAGAGCGAAACAGGGATTGGTTCTATCGCAGTCGCTTTGATCCTTGGGTTTGGGCTTCATTTTGACTATCAAAGTTATGGTGATGATGATAATCGATTCGTCTCAAGCAGACGTAAGTTCCCTTACTCTCTTCCCCCTTCAGGATAACCTTATTGTTACAGACAGTTGTCAAAATAGCCGGAAAAGATCCGGTCAGTCTATCGACAAAGTGTTCTTCTACTAGCTTATGTCATAGAACGGATGAGTGTTCCCGACACAATTTCTCTTAAATCCATCCCAGGCGCTCTAACATCATGTCCCTTCGGATCAACAAAACTAATGGGATTACCATGGGCATAAGCATATCGATTTAAACTTTTGGGATCATTAGCTCTGCCTTTAAAAGTATCTTTTCGATGGAGCTGATCAGATTTCCTACCTTATCGTAATCATAGTCGAAGGTATGAAGGATTGGGCCATTGAGTGTTTTCGAAACCTTTTCCTGCTTGAGCCGACCTTCCAGGTCATACCCGAAGCGAATATTGTCAAACTTAGCATCCCCTTGAGCGCTGGTCACGTCTAAGCGGACTTTGGCGGTTCCTTTGACAGGAGAGTTAAAGGGTACGACATACTTGGCTAGGTCTGATTTTTCCGAGACGACTTTGGATTTAATGGTTTGAACGTAAGTCCCGGCTTGATTGTAGATAAGAACCTGCAGGGAAGCACCATTGCCAGAAGCGGCGGTCAAGGGATCGGTGCTGAGATTTCCGCTTAGGGTATAGTCTTCCCCTTGTTTAACGGGGATCAGGGTTTGAGATTCCAGGTAAGTGCTGCCGGTGGAGGGGAGACTGATGGTTCCCACTTCTGAGATGACGTCTGCATAGCTGCTGGAGGGACCCATTTGGAAAGTCCGTTGACCAAGGAGGAGTTTTGCAGAGCGTTATACCCTCGGATCTGTGGGCTTTGTTCAAACTGAAGGTTGTCGAAGTAACCGGTGGCTCCTTGATAAGTGATGGCCATGATCCGGGCATAGACAGTATCGTCCAGCGGCTGAATATCTGTCGCCGTATAGTAAGCTGCCAAAACAGGTAAGCGAGTTTGACAGAAGGGTTGTCCGAAAAACGAATACGTATTCGTTTCTCGGACAACCTTGATTTGTAAGAGGCGGGTTACAGCTATTCTGAGAAGTTTTGGCTTTTATCCGTATTAAAAATTGCAAAGATGAATAAGAATCGGCAGCTTGGCAAAAATTTACGAGGTTTATGGAAAAGACTCTCCATTAACCTTATTTATGTTGATATGTTATAATTTTAGAAGTGCTTAAGCCCTTTGCTCCTATTAACCAATTTTCTTAGCTGGCTATATGGGCTTTTAGGGATATTTCAGCACCCATTTAGAGGGTGGGGATAATTTTTTAGAGCCGTCGAGCCTAATATGGGGGATGATCGTTTGTAATTGAAAGGAAATTAGCTCGAATTTTAGTTTGTTTCTGGGGTTTCTTAACTTTTGCTATAGCAAATAATTATTGTGATATCTCAAATTGAACATGACTGTTAGTAAAACAGGCAATACAGTATGTTATAATAAGTACAAGAAGTGAGGTGAAGCGGTCTGTACCGTTTAGATGATTTAAACCCAGTGCAGCGGGAGGCTGCTGAGCATAAAGAAGGGCCGCTTCTAATTCTAGCAGGGGCTGGTTCGGGAAAAACCCGTGTGCTTACCTATAGAATTGCCCATTTGATTGCTCAAGGGGTAGAACCAGGTGAGATCCTAGCGATTACCTTTACGAATAAAGCTGCCAAAGAGATGCGGGAACGAGTGAGCACCTTGTTGGGCAGTGAGGGCTATGGACTTTGGGTTACCACATTCCACTCGGCATGTGTTCGTATTCTTAGACGTGAGATTGATAATTTGCCGGGGTATAACCGGAATTTTGTCATCTATGATACAGGGGATCAACAATCCGTAATTAAAGCTTGCTTAAAAGAGCACGATTATGATGAAAAGAAATTCCCCGTACGAAGTGTGGCTGCAGTGATTAGTGATGCAAAGAACAAGCTTCAGGATCCGGAAGAGTTTTCCTATAAGGCAGCCAGTTATTTTGAACAAAAGATTGTAGATATTTATCGTTCTTATCAGAAACGACTTAAGAGTAATAATGCTCTTGATTTTGATGATATTATCATGCTCACGGTACAGCTCTTTCAGCAGAGCGATCAGGTCAATCGGTATTACCAAGATAAATTCCGCTATATCATGGTGGATGAGTATCAAGACACCAACCATGCCCAGTACATGCTGATTAAGCTCTTAGCCAGCGAGTACCGCAATCTCTGTGTGGTGGGGGATGATGATCAATCTGTCTATGGATGGAGAGGGGCGGATATCCAAAATATCTTGGATTTTGAACGGGATTATCCCGAAGCCAAAGTCATCAAACTGGAGCAAAATTATCGCTCCACCCAGAACATCCTTAATGCGGCTAATGCAGTGGTGCAAAATAATGAATCCCGTAAAGAAAAATCTCTCTGGACGGAAAACACAGAGGGGCAAGCAGTAGTGTGTTATGTAGGGTCTGATGAGCGAGATGAAGCCAGTTACGTGGTGAATCGCATTCAACGGATGCACGAGTTAGAAGGACGTCCCTACAATGATTTTGCCATTCTTTATAGAACCAATGCTCAATCTCGGGCCTTGGAAGACTTTTTAATGAAAGCAGCTACCCCTTATCGAGTTTTTTCGGGGTTAAAGTTCTATCAGCGCATGGAGATCAAGGATATCCTGGCCTATTTGCGAGTGCTGTATAATCCTGCCGATCAGGTGAGCTTTTCCCGGGTATTGAATGTGCCTAAACGCGGCCTGGGAGACACCACTTTGCAAAAGATTTTGGAATACGCCAACGAGCAAGAAATGCCTGTCTTAGATGCAATATTAGAGGCTGAATATATTCCTGAGTTAACGGCACGAGCCAAGAAACCCTTAATCGCTTTTGCCCATTTGATGCAGAACCTGGTCAGCTTTGCCCGGGAGGCCAGTGTCTCGGATCTGGTAGAAGAAATTCTGAACAAGACCGGTTATAAGGGGATCTTAGAGGCAGAAAACACTCCGGAAGCCGAGACGCGCCTGGAGAACCTTATGGAGTTTCTTTCTGTTACTTCAGAGTATGATGCTAAAGCAGCTCAAGCTGCCCAAAACGACTTGAATGATGGAATTGAGCAAGAGAATATCCCACCTCTGAGCGGGTTTTTAGAAGAGGTTTCTTTAGTAGCAGATATCGATGAATTGGATCAGGCTGAAGAAGCTGTGGCTCTGATGACAATGCATAGTGCTAAAGGGTTAGAATTCCCGGTGGTTTTTGTAGTTGGGATGGAAGATGGGATTTTTCCCAGCAGCCGTTCCCTGATGGAACCCACGGTCTTAGAGGAAGAACGCCGCCTTTGTTATGTCGCCATCACCCGAGCGAGGGAAAAACTTTACCTGTGTAATACAGAAATGCGGATGCTTTATGGCAAGACGCAATATAATCAGCCTTCTCGCTTTTTGATGGAGATACCGTCGGATTTAATGACGGATATAGACCCACTTGATCCGCCAAAACGTCGTCTGACAACTCCCGCCAAATCAGTAGATAGACGGGATCGAATGTCGGATCGCAAGATCCCATTGGGATCAGGGTCGTGGGAAAAGGATTTTGGAAGTAAGCTGGTCATTGAAGGGGGTGAGGCGCATCATATAGGAGATAAAGTGGAACACGCGAAGTTTGGTCGAGGAATTATTGTCTCCATTAAAGGAGAAGGAAATCAGGCAGAACTTACAATTGTTTTTGACAGTGGAATTAAGAAATTAATAGCTGAGTATGCGAATTTAACAAAACTGTAAAATTCCTTGGCAAAAAGCCATCAGCTAATTTTCTATATTCACTGTGCTGTTCAAAAAAATTTAAGAGAAGAAAGGTTTAGGTGTAATTATGTCGGATAAGATTTTTATTGTTGGACACAAAAGCCCGGATACTGATTCAGTTTGCTCTGCAATTGCTTTAGCTCGTTTAAAAGAGCTCACAGGGACTGCCGGTGTTGTTCCTTGCTCAGCTGGAAAACTCAATAAAGAGACTGAGTATGTTCTCAACTTCTATGGTGTTGCTGCTCCTCAAGTATTAGAGTCCGTTGAAGCAGGTCAAAAACTAGTTCTCGTTGACCACAACGAGTGGGGCCAAGCAGTCGCTGGCGCTGACCAAGCTAAACTTATCGAAGTTGTTGACCATCACAAAATCGGTGGTCTGCAAACTGCAGATCCTATCCATATTCGCATCGAGCCCGTTGGATCAACATGTTCCATCGTAGCAAAAGCTTATAAAGAGCTAGGCATAGTTCCAGAAAAACCAATCGCTGGAATCCTCCTCGCAGCTATTCTCTCTGACACTGTAATCTTCAAGTCTCCTACCTGCACAGAGTTCGACAAGGAAATCGCAGCTGAATTAGCAGCTATTGCCGGTGTTGATCCTAAGACCTTTGGTATTGATATGTTCAAAGCTTCCTCCAATATCGCTGAGCGTACCCCACAAAGCATGATTGAGGAAGACCTCAAAGCTTTCACCATGGGACCTCACAAAATCGGTGTTGGACAAGTCAGCTTAATGGGTATGGACGGCTTCGAAGATGTTCGTGCTAACCTAACAGCAGCCATTGAAGCACATCGTGTAGCTAACGATATGAAATATCTTTGCTTAATGGTTACAGATATTTTAACCGACTACACAGAGCTGATTGTTAAAGGGGACAACCCTGAAGAAGTGGCTAAAGCCTTCGGCAAAGAGATTGTCAATGGAAGCGTTCCCCTGCCGGGCGTTCTTTCCCGTAAGAAGCAAGTTGTACCACAAATGACCACATATTTCCAAGGCTAATCAGATACCTAAGCTTGCTTTGGATTAATGAGAAAAAAGGGATTGTAACTTTAAGAATGAAGTTGCAATCCCTTTTTAATGCCTATTTATACTAACAGCCGATTGAGGTCATTGCTGTAGCCGGATGCTAGTCCGGCAGGAGTAGGAGCAGGATGTCGAGGGCAGAATGTTAGGAGATTAGGACTTGTTCGAAATATTCCTCTATATGTAATATAATGTTACCTATAGTATAATAGTAGGCTGGTATCAAAAGCTGGCGACTTTGAAAGAGTTACTGTAGGGATTATATTAGTTATAGTTTTGGTTGGAAGTGAGGGATTTCAGTGCAGGATGATCTTGAGCGCCTGGCGGCGCTGCGCAAAGATCTTAATGAAGCGAATAAACAATATTACGAGCTGGATCAGCCCCGGATCACAGATGCAGAATACGATGCTCTGATGCGGGAACTTTTAGAGTTAGAAGCTATGCATCCCGATTGGGTTACTCCTGATTCACCGACTCAAAGGGTTGGGGGAGCAGTGGCCAAGGAGTATACAAAAGTCCGGCATTTAGAACCTCTCCTTAGTTTAGATAATGCCTTTGATCCGGGAGATTTGCGAGAATTTGATCGACGGGTCAGGCAAGTTGCCCCAGCGGTGGAATATGTAGTGGAACTGAAAATTGACGGGTTAACGGTAGCTCTGACCTATGAGGAGGGGCTGATGGTGCGGGGAGCAACTCGAGGGGACGGAGCTGTGGGAGAAGAGATTACGGCTAATGTCAAAACCGTAGGCTCAATTCCCCTGCGTTTGAACAAGACGGTTCCCAAGCTAAGTGTTCGGGGAGAAGGGTACATGCCTAAGGCCTCTTTTGCCCGGTTGAATCAAGAACGTGAGGAAGAAGGGCAATCCACCTTTGCTAATCCTCGCAATGCCGCAGCAGGTTCATTACGTCAGCTGAATTCTCGAATCACCGCTGAGCGCAAGCTGGAGTACTTTGCTTATCAGGTTTTATCCGCCAGGGAATTGGGATTACATAACCAAATTGACGTTCTTACCTATTTAAAAGAGCAAGGTTTTATGGTTAACCCGGAATACAAAGTGTTTAAGGACATTGAAGAGGTCATAGCCTATTGCGAAGAGATGGCTGCAAAGCGCCATGGTTTTCCCTATGATATTGACGGTTTGGTTATCAAAGTGAATGAATTTGACCTCCAGCAGGAGCTGGGCTTTACGGCCAAAAGTCCCCGCTGGGCTATTTCATATAAATTTCCGGCGGAGCAAGTGGAAACTGTCGTTGAAGATATTGTCCTTCGAGTGGGACGGACAGGAGTTTTAACCCCCACCGCGGTCTTGCAGCCGGTATCAGTGGCCGGCTCCACAGTAAGCCGGGCCACCCTTCATAACTTGGACAATATCCGGGAAAAGGATATTCGAATCGGAGACCACGTGCTCTTACATAAAGCAGGGGATGTGATTCCCGAGGTTATCAGAGCTCTGCCGGAGAAACGCAGTGGCTCCGAAAGGCTCTTCGAAATGCCCGATCTCTGTCCCGAATGCCAAAGTCCGGTTTCCCGAGTGGAGGGGGAGGCAGCCTATCGCTGCCAAAGTATCAGCTGTCCTGCTCAACAGCGGGAGGGGATTATCCATTTTGTCTCTCGGGATGCTATGGGGATTGATGGCCTAGGGCCGGCAGTTGTTCAACAACTTCTGGATGCGGGCCTGATCAAAGATGCTGCGGATCTCTATGCCTTAACCTTCGAGGATTTGACTCCTTTAGAACGGATGGGGAAAAAATCTGCCGAAAATTTACTGAAGGCCATTGCCGACAGCAAAGAACGTGGCTTAGCCCCCTTGATATTTGCCCTGGGCATTCGCCATACAGGCGTCAAAGCCGGCAAGATCCTGGCTCAAACCTTTGGGTCTATGGAAAAGCTCCAGGCGGCAACTTTTGAAGAGCTGCAAGCCATCCCGGATATCGGCCCGGGGATGGCAGAGAGTCTGGTAGAGTTTTTTGGTTTAGAAAGCACGGAGCGGTTTCTGGAGAAAATGCGTGCTGCGGGAGTGAACATGACCGCCGGAACCTCGACGAAACCCCAGCTATTTGCCGGGAAAAGTATCGTAGTAACCGGCTCTTTAGAGCGCTGGGAGCGGCGGGAGATTGAGACTCTCATCGAAGAGTATGGCGGAAAGGCAGCGAGCAGCGTCAGCAAAAAGACAGCCTTCGTCGTTGCCGGAGAAAAAGCCGGATCAAAGCTGGTGAAAGCTCAAGGGTTGGGAGTGCCAATCTTAACAGAAGAAGAATTTGAAAGCATGTTAGAGGGACGGTCCTTTTAACACGTTCTAGGGTAGGAACTATAATCTATAGCTCGTTTAAGTTGAGTGAAAAAAGCAGGTCTTCCAAATAATATGGAAAACCTGCTTTGCTCTTATTTTTGCAATTTTAATTTTTTGTACGTGAATCCTCCTATAGCTATACAACATGATAATAGCAAGAATAAGATTGGTGCTTTATTGCTATCGGCATTAAACCCGCCGGCCCCTCCGAATCCCTGGTTTCCGTTCGTTTTCGCATCATTTACTTTGATTTTAATTTCTTTGATCAATTCTTTGCCATCTTTTATTTCATTTTTTTGAAGTTTGAGGTCATCACTCTTGTTAAATGATAATAACTGACTGCCTTTAGCTGTTTTGCCGATAAAACCGTTGATGTGAAGGGCTGGTTCGTCAACATAAACGAGATCATTTAACCCTTTTTCTATAGCTGCCTTTTCCAAGGTTTCATAAGGAATGGCATCCTTTTCGTCATATACACCGTAGCCAACTAATTTATAATCACCATCAACTTTATCTACAATATATCTTACTTGATCTGTAACTGGTATATACCACTTATCAGTGTTAGTTAAAGCATCGTATAAATCAATATTTGCTTCATTGAGTACCTTTTTTGCATCAAGTCTATAAACTTTGTATCCAGCATCTTTTGTCTTATAAATGTCCCCATCTGTAAGATGGTGGGTTTTATCTCTTTCTTCCAACATTTGATATTGAAAACTTTTAATGTCGGCTTGGAAAGCATTCAAAACATCTGACGGTAATTTTTCCGCGGCTAATACGTTTGCACTTTGAAGAAACATAAGTATTAGAGTTAGGAATAATACTTTTGTTCTCATACTAAAACCTCCTGTTCTTAATAAATCAGATTATAATTTGTTCCGGACCATGTCCAATCAGAATTGCTAACGAAACTACCATAAGTTCTACTATTCCATCTTGGATTACTTGACCAAGGATCCATATAACTTACATTTTTCACGTATTGATCTTCATAATATCCATAAATTGCAAGCATATGACCTTCGAATTCCCACCAAGGGGACCATGCAATAGATGCAATAATGGGGGCATAATCATTTATATCATCAGTTACATTAGCCCAACTAATACTTCCTGTCGTCCAGTCGTTGTCTACATTCCAGTGCTCTAGGCCAGACTGAACTTCCCAAGGCCATCCAGCCTCATCAACAGGTGAACCTTTAACATAAGTTACAAACTGAGTTTGTGTAACTCCAAGACTATCATAATTTAAAGCACACACACTACTAGCTGCCCAGCACCAATTATCTTCTTCTTGCACAGTGCCTGGTACATTTAGGTAAAGTGATCCGGCAAATGCCGAAGTTGTTAATGTAAACATTAATATTAGTGAAGTCAACAATATTTTACTGATTTTTCTCTTCATACTATCCCCTCCAATAATTGTATTTTCAAAAACCATTCGGGAGTTCCTCATTGACTTCCTTTCCACCTCCCTTGAGAATTAGGTTCTTTCAATCAACAGGTTAACTTACAATTTCAACCCCTTCAACATATTAGCCAATTGAGACTTGGAAAAAGCTTCATGGATTTTGGAAAAATTTATAATAGGATAAAAGTTCTATTAAGCAGGACTTTGAGGGATGTTAGAGGGACGGTCCCTTTAACACGTTTTTTTGGGTAGGAACTAAAAATCTATAACTCGTTTAAGTTGAGTAGAAAAAAGCAGGTCTTCCCAAATAATGTGGAAAACCTGCTTTGCTCTTATGATTTGTTTGCTGATTGCTGAGTTTGAATCTTAATTAGCATGTCTAACTTCTCTAAAAGCTCACTATCGGCTCTTTCTTTGTGTTTAAAAAATCGCAGAGCACTTACCATTAAGTAAATTGTGAATATGAAAAAGATTAGGCAAAACAGCATAGGAAACATTACGCTTAACAAAACTGAGTAATCAAATTGTATAGGGTTGCCGCCCATTTAAAACACCACCTCCCTGGGCAGAAGTATATCATAATTTTCCGGGGAGAGGGAATAAATACCAAAGCTCTATGAATATAGCCAAAAGGTTAAAAGACGCCCCACACGTTGCGATCATGAGAAAATCTCTTGGTTTTGCAGCTTTGACTTTAACACCTTATTCTTTGGCGGGAACCTGCAGTTTTATACTTGTTGGCACTCCTGTTTAGAAGCTACAACGGATGGCAAACCCTCTACTCCATTGCTTTCTTTACTAACGAACATATTTCTTTTACTGCATTCAATGAAGAGTCATCACTTTGATTCATATACGATACTGTTCTTGTACTCCTCATAGTTTCGCTATCAGCTAAAATTAGTTCCTTCTCAGAAATAACTGCAATCTCAGCTTTCGCAATGCCCTGTTTATTTTCCATTAGCTGTATTACATAGGTCGTATCCAAGTTTAATTTCTTCCCTTTATCTAATACTTCTTCCTCTTCGTTAATGCTCATCTTGCTAAACTTAATACCATTCAAATTATCGAGCAAGGTTTCAATTTGTTTTTTATCCGCAAATTCTTTCGTAACCGAGTTTCCACGGCTAATCGACATAACTAATATTTTATTTTTATCTAATGGTGCAATTTGGTTCACACTAGATTTCTCTTGGCTACAACCGGTGACCTGAGTAATTAGTAATAGTAATATCATAACCATCGTGAAAATTTTTTTGTTTTTCAAAATATCACCTCTCAGAGTATTTTATGTCGTATTTTGATTTATATTTAGTATGAATAAATTCCTATCTGGTTAAAGAGGGTAATTCGGCTTTTTAATTAACTAATTCTATTCTGTCTAATATCCAAATATTTATTTTCTCAAAATGCATGATAACCTTTATCTAGGGCGGAGGGATCGCTTTCCATCCCTAGTTAAGGCTTGTCAAGCTGCCCTAGTGCCTTCTTTATGTTAATTTTCCTCGTTATAATAATCAATGATGTTGGTTAAATATAAGCCGTCAAAGAGAAAACCGACTGGAAACAGCCGGTTTTTATATTAACCTTCACATATTAATTAAAAGTAGGGAGTGTAATATGAATCTGTTCCTGACATGCCAGTAAACTCGGTATTTGTATAAAGTGTTGCTATTTTAGCTCTATAAGTCCCTGCTGTACTTTGCAACCAGCTATAACTTTTAGTCATACTTAGCACGGTAGTGATGCTTGTATCATATAAATGTCCCCGGATAGTTCCTGAAGAAAAATTACTAGGGGTTAAGGTGGATACAACAGTACCGCCAGAGTTAAGCATCTGTAAGTTCAACATTGAACCTTGTCCTCGCGGAATTTCAGGACTATAGGCTGAAACAATAAAGGCAAAGTAATCATGACCATCTACATACTGTTGTCCGGATTGTTCATACTGATTACCAACATAGCTTGTAGATACATTGTAGCTTTTGATTGCCCAATTAGGACTCCAACCTGTGTGAAGTGTATAGGAATTTACCGAAACATCAGTTGCAAAGGCATTTCCCACTAGAACAACATTTAATAACAAAGTGGCAAGTACTATAGCCAAACGCTTTTTCATCTGATATACCTCCCTATAAATACAATTTTGAAGTGTCAATAGTAAATACACGATCAGAGTATTGCTTATTAATAGTTATTGATGCTTCGCTCTTCAGTTCTGTTTTTATCTTCTTCCAATAATCCTGATACTCAGTATTGATCTGAGAAATTAGCTCGCCTTCGGTTAAAGGTTTTAATTCTCCCTTCGCTATCCCAATTTCGATAGCTTTATCATACGCTTTTTTAAAGGTTACAATGCGAAAAGCATTGTAGTATTCATAGGTATTCCAATACTCGTCAAAACTCATATTGGCGGATGAGCAAAAATCATCAACATACTTTTGAACAGTAGCATCTTGTTTGTAGAGTGACTTCTCAGATTCGATAAAACTATTAATCTCACTTTTCAATGGGAGAACACTATTTTTAATCGCATAACTCATAATGAGTTTTTCTTCAACTAAAGTATTGAAAACTGACTTATCATCCGCATCTCCCGTTTCGGCAACGTTCCTGAGACCTTCCCTAAATTCAATTTCTCCTATGGATATTGGCAACAAATCCACATTTGTAACGATTTCTTTTTCATTAAAAGACTTACTTGCTAAAGCGTCAAGCGATTTCGAAAGTAGCTCAGGATTATCTTTAATGTAACTACCCGCCAATTGGATATGCTCTTCAACGCTTTTCTTATCGTCAGCGTAGGAATTTTGGATTAGTACTCCAAAAAAATTTGCTATTAGCAAAAATGACAAAGCACCAATAATTAAGATTTTCTTTCTCATAATATTTCCTCCTTTTAATGTAATGTCTTTCTAATCAAGGACTTTTAAGAGGTTAGCGATCATTGGGATATGAGAGAGCCTTTTATTGTAGACGGCAACCCTATATGCGCCATGGCCTGTCCACCTCCTTTGATTGGCATCTTAACAACTGGTTGATTTAAACTATGTTACCCCCTTCTACTTATTAGACAATTAAGCCATGGAAAAAGCTTCATAAGTTTTGGGAAAAATAAAAAATAGGATAAAGGCCCTATGTAAAGAGGGCCTTGGACTCATTTGGTTTAAAATTAATTCCCTAAAAAAGGATTGCACTGCAACAATCTTGAAGTAGACGACTAATGCATTTGAAGACAGGAGGTGTAGCAGTTGTTTTTCCCTAAGGATAAGAAGATTCAGCTCGATGAAGAATTGTATGAACGCTGTTATCATAGGGTATTTAATGCTCTTAATCTAATCATAAGGGACCCGGAATTGGCCAAGGATGCAGTTCAAGAAGGTTTTTATAAGGCGTTTTGCAATTTTAACCAACTAAGAGAACAAAATAAGTTTTGTGCATGGGTCATGAGCATTGCCATAAATCAAGCTAAAAATATGTTGCAGAAAAACTCTCGTCAGGTATTGACGAACGAAATGGAGTTATCTAACCAGATTAATTCCAGTGGATATAACCCACCTGATCCGGTAAGCGATTTAGTGTTACTTAAAAATGAAGTAGAAAATGTCCTAGCCAAACTTAATGTTGCGGATCGGGAGATTCTTGTATTAAAATATTTTTTAGATTACTCCACTGCAGAAATTGCAGTTATCCTTGAAACTTCAACTCAAAATGTGAATCAAAGGCTTCGACGTGCTCGAGAAAGATATAAAAAATGCGCTTGATAAATCATCCGAGAGTTTAGAGGAGTGTGAATTATGAATGATGAGTTTGAAGATAAGTTAGGTCAACAAATTCGAGAATCCCTTTTACTGGAAGCGAGTGAAATAGATGTGCCCCCTGTTAAAGAGCAGTGGGAAGATTTTGTCAGGCGATATGGAGCTCCGAAAAAACGAACGAACCGGATTAGTAAAGTCACTCTTGCAGCGGCAGCAGTAGTATTACTCGTTATTTCAGGTTCGTTATTAAGGCCTTCAACAGCATCTGCTCTTGGGGAGAGGCTAATCGACTCTATAAAGGTTTTTCTTGGGGGAAGTCTTTACAACGTAAATACTGTGCAAAAAGGCAATTCGGATCCTCCCACAATTGAACGAAATGAGCTTCCGTCGGAGATGGAAGTTACGTTAGATGAGGTTGAGAGAATTGTTTACTTTAGTGTTGCCAAACCGCATTATCTTCCTCAAGGTACTGAGCGGAAGAAAGTTTTTCTGACCCAAACAACGGGAGATACCTATTCTATTAAAATGGAGTATTCGGTTAATAGCCAGCCATTTATGTTACTACAGAACAATTTAGTTGCAGGTCATAATGGGAGTTTCTTATATGACTCGGATGATGCACAGGTTAATAAAATCGATATAAACGGAAATGAGGGACATTTGCTAAAGACTAAAGATGGAACATTAATACTGCGATGGGCGATGAGAGGGCTGGAGATAGAGTTGATTGGAAAAATCGAAGAAGATGATCTGATTAAAGTCGCAAGGTCGGTGACCTAAGATACTTAACGAAAAAGGCATGTGAGCATTTGGTCGGAGTGCTTACATGCTTTTTCGTTAATGACATGATTATTCCGTGGAACTTTTCGTTATGATTGTTCCCGGCATTTTGAATACTGCTGTAGCCGCCTTGGATAAGCTGCAGTGCTTCAATGCCAATTCCTGATTCGATAGAGTTCGATTTAGATGATTCTGGGGATGCAAGTACGGGACTGGATCCAAACATCATTACGGCAATGATTAGAAATATTAGAGCTAGTTTTTTCATAATTTTCATCCTCCTGTAATAATTCATTATCCTTATTACTTAGACAATTAAGAAGGTTAATTTTCTTCATTAAACTTTAAAAAAGTTTTAGCACTCTAAAACGTGTTAAAAGGACCGTCCCCCTAACACTCTCCCCCTTCTTGCTCCCTTCCCTAATATTTGCTATGATAGAGGTTAAAGCAACAATCAATCCAAGGAAGGTGAATAAGTTGTCAATTTCACGTGAAGACGTTGAATACGTGGCGGCATTGGCGCGCTTAGAGTTAACTGAGCAGGAAACTCAAGAATACACCGAACAGCTTAACTCCATTTTGGGCTATGCGGCTATGTTGGAGAAATTAGATACAAGTGATGTGGTGCCTACAGCACACGCAGTTCCTTTGCATAATGTACTGCGCGAGGACCAAGTCAAAACTTCCATTAATCATGACAAAGCCCTTAGAAATGCCCCGGATGGGGAAGAGGGATTCTTCAGAGTTCCCAAAATCAGTTTGACTTAAGCTATTTGACTTGGAAAGGAGACTGCGGAAGTTGGAATCAGTAACGATCGGGAAGTCAGTGAGTGAACTACATGAACTGCTTCTACATAAAGACATAAGCTCCACGGAATTAACCAAAGCCTACATAGACCGTATCAAGTCTGTGGATCCTGCTTTGCAAGCCTATTTAACTGTCTTAGAAGACGAGGCCTTGGCTCAAGCGGCTGAGGTGGATGAAAAAGTCTCTCAAGGACAAGCCCTTAAACCTTTAGAAGGTATTCCCATGGCCCTCAAAGACAATATGTGCACAGAAGGAATTCGCACCAGCTGTGCTTCAAAAATGCTGGAGAATTTTTATCCGCCCTACAATGCCACGGTGACAGAGCGTCTGCGGGCGGCGGGAACTATACTTTTGGGCAAACTGAACATGGACGAGTTTGCCATGGGATCCTCCACGGAGAATTCCTTCTTTACTAAAACACGTAATCCTTGGAATTTAGAGTGTGTCCCTGGGGGATCTTCGGGAGGCTCTGCCGTAGCTGTTGCCGGGGATGAGGCTGCCTTTACTCTGGGCTCAGACACGGGGGGATCCATTCGTCAGCCGGCGGCTTTCTGTGGAGTGGTTGGAATGAAGCCCACCTATGGTGCGGTTTCCCGCTTAGGTTTAATCGCCTTTGCCTCCTCCCTCGACCAGATCGGGCCATTCACCAAAACTGTTCGGGATAATGCTCTGGTGATGAATGCCATTGCCGGACATGACCCCTTAGATTCCACATCCGTTCCTATCGAAGCTCCTGATTATACCAAGTTTTTGGTCAACGACATCAAAGGGTTGAAGATCGGGATTCCCCGGGAATACTTCGGTGCAGGAATTGACCCGGAGGTGGCCAAAGGGATTCAAGCCGGGATTCAAACTCTGATTGATTTAGGAGCAGAAGTAGCGGAGTGCACTTTGCCCCATACGGAATACGCCATCCCTGCCTATTATCTGATTGCTACCGCTGAGGCCAGCTCTAATCTAGCTCGCTATGACGGTGTCCGTTATGGGTATCGGGCAGATGCTGACGATGTGTTAGGCATGTTCAAAAAAACCCGGGCTGAAGGATTCGGCCAGGAAGTAAAACGCAGAATTATGCTGGGCACCTATGCTTTGAGTTCCGGCTATTATGATGCCTACTATCTCAAAGCCCAAAAGGTGAGAACCTTGATTAAACAGGATTTTGATAAAGCCTTTGAGAAGTTTGACGTTTTACTTTCCCCGACTGCTCCCACAGCTGCCTTTAAATTTGGGGAAAAATCCGCAGACCCCTTGGCCATGTATTTATCGGACATTACCACCGTCCCCATCAACCTGGCGGGAATTCCGGCAATTTCCATACCTGCCGGTTTAGTCAATGGTCTGCCCATTGGCATGCAATTGATGGGCAAAGCCTTCGGAGAAGGGTCATTGTACCGAGTTGCTTATACTTTTGAGCAAAATACGAATTATCATACCTTAAAACCAAATCTCTCCCGGGAGGTGCTGACCGGTGGTAGTCGCTAATAAATATGAAATGGTTTGTGGACTGGAAGTTCACGTAGAACTCCAGACCAAGACTAAGATTTTTTGCGGGTGTACAACAGAGTTCGGAGGAGACCAAAACACTCACGTCTGCCCGGTCTGCTTAGGCATGCCCGGTGCCCTTCCGGTACTAAATCGTGAAGTAGTGGATTACGCCATCAAAGCCGGTTTAGCCTTGAATTGTGAGATCGCCGAATTCTCGAAGTTCGACAGAAAGAACTATTTCTATCCCGACTTGTCTAAGAACTACCAAACCTCTCAGTTCGATTTACCCATTTGCGGTAAAGGCGGCTTAGAGATTGAAGTGGAGGGCGAGAAAAAATGGATTGGGATTACTCGGGCCCACATGGAGGAAGATGCGGGTAAGCTCGTCCATAGCGGAGATACCATCACAACCTCTAATGCTTCCTCCGTTGACTATAACCGAGCGGGAGTCCCCCTCTTGGAAATCGTATCCGAGCCGGATATGCGTTCAATCCCGGAAGTTCTGGCTTACTTGGAAAAATTAGTGCAAATCTTAGAGTATACGGAAGTCTCGGATTGTCGGATGGAACAAGGTTCTGTGCGCTTTGATATTAATGTCTCCTTGCGTCCCATAGGAGAGACAGCCTTCGGAACTCGTACTGAGACAAAGAACTTAAACTCTTTCAGCTCCGTACGGCGCTGTATGGAATATGAAATAGCCCGGCAAGCAAGAGTGTTAGATGCCGGTGAAAAAGTGGTACAAGAGACAAGGACTTGGGATGAGGGTCAAGGGATTACCTTAGCCTTACGCTCCAAGGAAGAAGCTCATGATTACCGCTATTTCCCGGAACCGGACCTAACACCCCTTATAATTGATCGAGAATGGGTGGAACGAATTCGCCAAACCCTGCCTGAGCTTCCGGCACAACGACGGGCTCGGCTGCAAGGCATAGGATTATCTGAGTACGATGCCGGGGTTATCACCCAATCCAAATCCTTGTCTGACTTCTTTGATGCTGCACTTGAAAGCTTCGGCGATGCTAAGACCTTAGCGAACTGGGTGATGGGAGATGTTATGCGTCTGCTGAATTCCAACCAGTGTCCAGTCGAGGATTCTCCCATTTCTCCCAAGCAGTTAGCGGAATTATTAGAGCTGATCGAAAAAGGAACCATCAGCGGCAAAATAGCTAAGACAGTTCTCGAAGAAATGTACGCCACCGGCAAGGATGCCCAGGTGATCGTTAAGGAAAAAGGGCTTGCTCAAATCAGTGATGAAGGGGCCTTACTGGGAATTATCGACGGCGTCCTGGCCGCTAATCCTCAATCCGTGGAGGACTACCGCGCCGGCAAAGATCGAGCCATTGGCTTTTTAGTCGGACAGATCATGAAAGCCACCAAGGGTCAGGCGAATCCGGGTCTTGTCAATCGATTGCTGAAGGAAAAACTATCTTAATTGTTACTTAGGGGCTTTCCGAAAGGAGAGCCTCTTTTATGTTGATTGATTCTCTGGGTCTTGGGAATAATGAAGGATAATGCAAGTCATTGAATAAATATACTGAGCATCAAATAAGTATACAGTATAAAGAACCCAACATTCTTCAAACTTAAAAGAGATTATGCTAGTATAAGGTATGTAATTTTTGAACCTGTTATATATATTCCAGCTAATTAAGAGGGGTGAGTCTGAATGAGACATTTGACAATTGTAGACACTACATTGCGTGATGGGGAACAAACAGCTGGGGTTGTTTTTTCTAATCAAGAAAAGTTGCGAATCGCCCGGTTGCTTGATGAACTTGGCGTTCATCAGATAGAAGCCGGAGTAGCGGTTATGGGCGGGGATGAAAAGAAGGCGATTACTGAAATTGCCAAGTTAGGTTTAAAAGCAAGCATTATGGGCTGGAATCGGGCGGTTATTTCTGATATAGAAGCTTCCTTGGCCTGTGGTGTGGATGCCGTAGCTATTTCTATCTCCACCTCCGACATTCATATTGAACATAAACTTATGACCACTCGGGACGATGTTTTAGAACGAATGGTAAAGGCAACCGCCTTTGCTAAAAAAGAAGGAATGTACATTTCCGTCAACGCGGAAGATGCTTCCCGGTCTGATATGGATTTTTTAGTCCAATTTGCTAAAGAAGCAAAAAATGCCGGTGCAGATCGTTTGCGCTATTGTGATACAGTAGGAATCTTAGACCCTTTTGCAACCTACGATAAAATTAAGATCTTAGTTGAAAAAGCGGGCATAGATGTGGAAATGCATACTCATGACGACTTCGGGATGGCCACTGCCAATGCCCTGGCCGGAGTAAAGGCCGGAGCAACCCATGTAGGTGTGACTGTTAACGGCTTAGGTGAGCGGGCCGGCAATGCTGCCTTAGAAGAAGTGGTTATGGCATTGAAGCACTTATTAGATACGGATCTGAGCTTTGCGACGGAACGATTTGTCGAGGTTTCCGAATATGTTGCTCGCGCTTCAGGGCGGATGCTCCCGCCTTGGAAGTCTATTGTAGGAAGTAATATGTTTGCCCATGAGTCAGGCATTCATGCTGACGGTGCCTTAAAAAATCCTCGAACCTATGAAGCCTTCAGCCCTGAGGATGTGGGACTTGAACGTCAAATTGTCATTGGAAAACACTCCGGAACTGCATCCATCAAAGCAAAATTCCGCAATGAGTATGGCAAAGAGATTGCCGAAGAGGATGCAGCTGAGATGCTTAAAAGGGTAAGAGCAATAGCCGTAGATATGAAGAGATCCCTTTTTGACAAGGAGTTAATGTATATTTACAGTGATATGCTGAAACAACGACAGTAATTTATCCGATATTCCAATCTGGGCTTATGAGGGGTGTGTGAAAACTTGGCCCTCAAATTCAAAGCGCTTATTTCTATAACAAAAGCGGTCTCTTTCCACTTTCAAAGTAAAGTGGAAGGGATCGTTTTTGTTTACAGAAGTGAAATTTGGAATGTGAATCCAAGACTTACAAGATCTTTGACATCCTCTCAATTATTTTGCAAGTTAATTTGCAAAAAAAGTAAAATCATCCTTGACTATAAAAAAATAAATAAATTTTGCCTACATTTTAATACATGTCTCAATTAGTTGACATATAAACTTCAACTAGCGCTGTAAGTGATTGTTAATGTTATACTCCCCTAAGTGTTTACCATCGTAAGCACTTAGGGGAGTACTTTTATAGAGATCTTTTTCTAAGTGAAAAGCGCAACTCCTTAGTATCAGCTCATTTCAGGCAGATACATACAGAGAAACATCAATTGGCATATTAATTGCAAAACAATTCTGTACATTCAGAATATAGATAAGTATTCTGGATACTGACTTATAGGGAGGTGAAAGGGTGAAAGAATTATAGCGGTATTATTTTTTTTATTTTTATCAGTGACAGAAATATTAAGGAGGAGTATCAATGTCAGATCACGGTTCAAAATCTCGCTGGGGTCAACCTTTAACAGGCCTTATCGCAACAGCTTCATTTTTACTCATTGCTCTGATCACATGGTTCATATTTGCATCTCCACAGGGGATTTTCAAGAACTATGAACACCCAATTCTGGAATTTTTGGCATGGATGCTTTTAGTCGGCATATGGCAACATATCATGTTCGGAGACTGGCCATTCGCAAAACTCAAACCATTGACCCGCGGGATTGTAGAGATATGCGTCAACATTGCCGTGGTCTATGTAATTATTTATGGAATTTTTCAAGGCTTTCTTGGCAAACTCATCCTCCCAATTTGGAGTGTAGAGGCTTTAGTCGCAAGAGGTATTGAGATCGAGCACGCCAGAGAATATGTTGGCGGAGCCCTTACAATGTTTGTCTTAATAGGTTTTGTCACTTATGCATTTTGGTCGATCCTTTTTAAAAAGTGGCCTTGGGCTGATAAGCTGACCCAACCAGCCCTTGGATTCGCAGAATGGAGCTTGACGACAGTTGTTACACTCCTAGCCTACGGAACCCTTATCTTTCCCTTCTATGTTAGTGTAGTGCTAAAACAACCGATTGCGGCAGCAGCCCCTTGGTGGGGAGCCATTGACGGTGTTTCCCATTTGAATTATGTCATTGGGGTTTGGGAATGGATGGTTGTCTATCTTTTTATGACAGCCAATATATGGTCAGGAAAACCGTGGCACCTGGTTAAGAAACAACCCTGGAGTGGATTATTCGGTCTAATATCAATCATTATTCTGGCATTCCTTACCGTAAAACTAACGATTTTTGGAATGGGTGCCGTCTGGGGAGCTGTAGATCCCAAAGCCACTGACGGAACCGCATCCTTAGCATGGCGTTATTATAATTCTGCTACACTAGCTGGATTTACACTATTTCCGTTTTTAATCTGGAATCATTATTTCGACAACTGGCCACAAAAATGGGGAAGTGTTATCGGGTGGTTTGTACGTACAGGTATTGTTTTTGGTCTGGCAGCAATTCAGTTTATCATTTATTACTCAGTATGTTTACCTTTGTTAGGGTTGAAACCTGAATTTTCGAATCACGCTAACAAGCCTTTGGTGTGGCTCTTCTGGGCAATTATCCCGCTGCTATTTAACGATTGGTTCATGTCGAAGTTTCCTTTCTATACGTCAGAGGCTGAGCATGTTAATGTTAGCGGGTCGAAAAATACCTCCAGTTCCAGTTAATTATTGTTTTGGTGGGTTCCAAAAGCTAAAGATCTAACCGGAGTTCAAATATCTCTGCTGAATTAAGTGGATTTAGAGCTCATGTCATTAGGGAAGCACTTAAGCGGGCGGATATTCCGGGAGAGTGGTTGATGTACTCATGGGGTTAGTAATCCAGGTCGGAGCAGGACAGATTCCCTCGCGTCAAGCGAGTATCAAAGCCAGACTCCCATTGGAAGTAACCTCTGAGACGATCAATAAAGTATGTTCATCGGGAATGCAGGCGGTGACTTTGGCGAAACCATCATCCGAGCTAGAGATGCAGACGTTATTATTGCCGGGGGAATGGAAGTATGTCAAATGCACCGTTTGCCTAAAAAAAGGTCGCTCTGGATACGCATAGGAAGTGACAGTGTTTTTGATTTAATGGTTAATAATGAAATTAAATCCCTCTTTTCCAACGATTCCATGCCTTCTGGTGAGCAGTCTTCAAACGTTGTTTGATATGAACCTCACCTGAAGGCATGCTATAAGTTAAGAAGTGTTTTGGGTTAGCTCTCTGATAACTGACTATTAATTCAAGCAGGATTTAGTTGATTTAGGTCGAATAGTTTGATTAATAGCAAATTTCAGGAGGGCTAACCTATGTTGGAGGAGGGACAAATCTTTTCGATCACCCTTGAAGAGATATTGGATAATACAAAGAATGCTATTATTGCTGTTGACCCTCAAGGTACTATTTTTTACGCCAATCGAGCTGTCTTCGATATCCTGAAAGTTCCCGAAAGCAATATTATCGGCGAATCAATAACCACTCACTTTCCGGAAACAGGCCTCTTGCGGGTTTTTGAAAATGGAGTTGCCGAGTTAGGCCAACAATTAAAACTAAATGACACCATCCTTCTCAGCAATCGGACTCCAATTTTTGTTCAGGGAGAATTGGTCGGTGCTGTAGCTGTGTTTCAGGACATTACAATTTTACAAAATTTCTTAGATAATTTAGTGATCGAACACGAAAAAACTAAACAACTTCAACGTACCTTGGAGGTCGTGTTAAACACTGCCTATGACGGGCTGATTGTGGTGAACAAGCAAGGAATTGTTACCATGACAAACCAGGCATTTTCCAGTTTTTTTGACCAAGCACCTGAGGATATGATTGGAAAACCCATTACCGAGATTTATGATAATCCAAAATTTACAGATGTCCTAGTCACCGCCCAACCGGTACATGGATATATACATGATTTAAATGGACATGAAATCATTGCCAGCAGAGTTCCGATAGTTCAGGACGGTAAAATTGTCGGCGCTTTAGGTAAAGTGGTTTTTAAAGATGTCAATGAGCTATATGCTTTGACAAAAAAGGTAGATTCTCTGCGTTCGGAACTTGACTACTACAAAAAGACTGTGTCTCAGAAAAACTCCTCGGCCCTTGAGCTTTTAAAGGGCAAAAGTCCAATCATGAGTTCTTTGATCCAGACCTCTCTTCGGGTGGCAAAATCCGGTTCTACAGTGCTGCTGAGAGGAGAAAGCGGAACCGGCAAGGAATTATTCGCACTGTTACTTCATGCGCAAAGCTCCCGCAACGATGGTCCATTTATCAAAGTGAACTGTGCCGCAGTACCTGAAAATCTACTGGAATCTGAAATGTTCGGCTATGATGAAGGTGCATTTACGGGTGCCAGGAAAGGGGGGAAGATAGGGAAATTTGAACTGGCAGATGGAGGAACCTTGTTCCTGGATGAAATCGGAGACATGGAAATGAGCATGCAAGCTAAGCTGCTTCGAGTAATTCAGGAGCGTGAAGTAGAACGGTTAGGGAGCAACAAGTCTCGCAAAGTAGATGTTCGGCTGGTTGCCGCTACGAATCGCGATCTCGAAGGAATGATTCGCGATAAGCAATTTCGTGAGGACTTATATTATCGTTTGAATGTGGTAACCTTGACCATTCCACCATTACGGGAACGTATAGATGATATTGAAGATCTAATTAAGACATTTATCAAAAAGTTTAACTTGCAATTTGCTCAATCAGTGACAGGAATTACAGCTGAAGCTGTTGACGTTCTAAAAAAACATCGTTGGCCAGGTAATATCCGGGAGCTTGAGAACATTATTGAGAGAGCCTTCAACATGGTTGATGGCACTGAAATCCAGCTCAAGCACCTGCCGAACTATTTGCAAATTTTAGCAAGTCATGATAAAAGACCTTATATGGAAGGGTCCCTTGACAATATTCTTAAGGAGGTGGAAAGGGATGCACTGATTTTTGCGCTTGAAACTGCTAATGGAAATAAAGTTCAAGCAGCAAAATCATTAGGCTTGTCAAGAGCCGGCTTGTACAAGAAGCTAATTAAGCATCAATTACACAAGTAGATTTAACCTAAATAAATGTGAATTTTTTCATCAATAAGATGTCTACAATTTGGTAAGCGTATCCAATCGTAGACACAACCTAATATTTAGTATTAATGGAGATTGCCGTGTTTACTGGCTTTTATGTGTAAACTAATGTGTACATCTTGTGGAAGTTGAGATTTTGAATCAACTGGACAAAAACCTTGGGAATGACTGATATTAGCCAGAGAAAGAATTATCGGAAGATACGGAATATTCCTTGGCATAGCAATTGCATGATTATTCCGCAAGATTCCAAATCACCTATTAAAAAGTCTTGTAATAACAGAAACAAAGGAGGATTTAGTTGTGAAGACGATTATGGTAATTGGAGCTGGACAGATGGGTGGTGGAATCGCCCAAGTAGCTGCCCAAGCAGGATATTCAGTAATTCTGAATGACATCAAAGAAGAATTTGTGAATAGGGGTTTCGGTATTATTGACAAAAATCTGAGCAGAAGTGTTGATAAAGGGAAACTAAAAGCTGAGGAAAAAGATCAGATTTTAGGTCTTATTACTAAATCCGTATCTCTGCAAGATGCTGTATCCGCTGACTTGGTCATTGAAGCTGCCGTGGAGAATATGGAGATTAAAGCCAAGATCTTTGCTCAGCTTGATGAGATATGCCCGGAACATACAATTCTTTCGACGAATACTTCCTCACTGCCTATCACTGAGATCGCCGCTTTTACTAAACGCCCGGATCGAGTCATCGGGATGCATTTTATGAATCCCGTGCCTGTTATGAAACTTGTGGAAGTTATTCGTGGCCTGGCTACCAGTGATGAAGTGTACAAAACGATTGAAGATCTTAGTATTAAGATGGGAAAAACTCCGGTTGAAGTTAATGATGCTCCCGGCTTTGTTGCTAATAGAGTCTTAATTCCGATGATTAATGAGGCTGTCTTTACCCTTAACGAAGGAATTGCTTCAGTTGAAGCGATTGATAATGTCATGAAACTAGGAATGAATCATCCCATGGGACCATTAGCTTTAGGTGATTTAATTGGTCTGGATACAGTTCTGTCAATTATGGAGGTCCTTCATGAAGGATTAGGCGATAAATATCGCCCATGCCCATTACTACGCAAATACGTAAAAGCAGGCTGGCTGGGACGGAAATCCGGTCGTGGTTTTTATAAGTACGAAGCTTAAATCCAACAAGTAAGGAGGGCAAAAGTATGGAGTACGCTAATCTGTTACTGGAAAAGAACGGTGCCGTTGCAGTGCTGACCATCAATCGCCCTAAAGCATTAAATGCCTTAAATAGTGACACAGTAACAGAACTGTCCACCGCCCTCGATGAGTTGGGGAGAGATTCCAGTGTCAAAGCAGTGATTTTAACTGGCAGTGGGGAAAAGGCTTTTATCGCTGGGGCTGATATTTCTCAGATGAAAGATTTTAATTGTATGCAAGCACGGCGCTTTGCTCAACTGGGGCATTCGGTTTTTCGTAAAATTGAACTGATGCCACAACCTGTTATTGCGGCTATTAATGGCTTTGCTTTAGGTGGCGGATGCGAGTTAGCTATGGCTTGCGATATTCGGATTGCTGCTGAAAATGCCAAATTCGGTCAACCGGAAGTAACCCTGGGACTTACTGCAGGATTTGGAGGGACTCAACGCTTACCTCGTCTGGTTGGTGCAGGGTTAGCCAGTGAGTTACTATTTACCGGGGACATCATAGATGTTAACGAAGCCTATCGCATTGGGTTAGTTAATAAGATTTATCCCTTAGATACCCTGATGGAAGAGGCTATGAAGCTGGCTAAAAAAATCTCCTCTCGGGCACCCGTTGCAGTACAGCTGACTAAGAGTGCGATCCAACGTGGTGTGAATATGGATATAGATAGTGCTCAAGCTTATGAAGCGGAAATCTTCGGATTGACCTTCAGCACCCAGGATCAAATCGAGGGATGCAGCGCCTTTCTAGAAAAGCGTAAGCCAGCCTTTGAAGGAAAATAGAATCTTAAGCACTAAAATGAACTCCATTGGCCGATGTTCGACCTAAGCTATTACCAATTATGCAATTGCCTTGTGAAAATAATGAGATCTTTAAGCCTTAATCGAGTGTAAACAATCGATTAAAGGATTTTAGTTCTATGTGTGGATTGCCGAAGGGCAAGTCTTGAAGGTGAGCAGAAAACTAGTCAAAAATGAAAGGATTGATTTTATAATGATTTTTGATTTAACTGAAGACCATCTCATGATGCGTAAAATGGTTCGTGACTTTGCAGAAAAAGAATGTGGCCCGGGAGCGGAAGAACGGGATGAGAAAGAAGAATTTTCAGTAGACTTATGGAAAAAAGCCGGCGAGCTTGGTCTCGCAGGGGTTACTTTTCCTGAAGAGTATGGCGGTGTTGGTGCCGACTACATCTCTTATGCAATCACTGTAGAAGAGCTTTCTCGTGTCGATGCTTCAGTTGGAGTAACTATATCTGCTCATGCAAGTCTTTGTGCAAATCCTATCAATATGTTTGGTAACGAAGCGCAAAAGAAAAAATATTTGACACCCTTAGCTACCGGTGAGAAGCTGGGAGCATTTGGTTTAACTGAGCCTATGGCTGGTTCCGATGCCTCAGGCACTCGCACCACCGCTGTTCGTGATGGAGATTTTTATATCCTTAATGGCAGCAAGATCTTTATAACCAATGCCTATTATGCAGACACCTACGTCGTTACAGCTCAAATGGATAAGAGCAAAGGTAATCGTGGGATTGCAGCCTTTATTATTGAAAAGGGAATGCCTGGTTTCTCCTTCGGTAAAAAAGAGAAGAAGATGGGGATTCGTTCATCAGCAACTTATGAATTAGTTTTTGAAGATGTTCGTGTCCCAGCAGAAAATCTGCTTGGACAAGAAGGTCAAGGCTTTAAAGTTGCTATGCAAACCCTTGATTATGGTCGAATCGGAATCGCTTCCCAAGCTTTGGGAATTGCCCAAGGTGCCTATGAGCAAGCTATGAAATATACCAAAGAAAGAGTACAGTTTGGCAAAGCCATTTCTGAGTTCCAAAATACACAATTCAAACTGGCTGACATGGCCACTCAAATTGAAGCTGCTCGTCTCCTCGTCTATCAAGCAGCTTACTTGGCATCCCAACATAAACCCGTTAGCAAAGCTGCTGCTATGGCCAAGCTATTTGCTTCCGAAACTGCAATGGCAGTTACCACAATGGGCGTTCAACTCCACGGAGGATATGGATATACACGTGAATACCCTGCAGAACGCATGATGCGGGATGCCAAAATCACAGAAATTTATGAAGGAACCAGTGAAGTTCAACGCATGGTTATTGCGGCTAACATTCTTAAATAAGAAATTAAGTTTCTTAACTTTAGGAGTGAGTAGACCAAAGAGAACAATCAACATTATTATTAGCGAAGCGCCTTTTGGTCTTCGCTAATAATAATCATAGAGAGTTTTTGAATGGCCATTCAGATATTTTATCGTATAGGAGATGTTTGATATGAGAGACGTAGTTATCGTAAGTGCTGTACGTACACCTGTAGGTTCCTTCAGCGGCGCTTTAGGACAAATCCCTGCAGCTGAGTTAGGGGCTATTGCTATCAAAGAAGCAATTTCGAGAGCAGGAATCACTCCTGACCAGGTCGATGAAGTTATATTAGGTAATGTACTCCAAGGAGGTCAAGGACAAAACCCGGCACGTCAAGCTGCTATTAAAGCAGGAGTTCCTCAGGAGATTCCTTCCTGGACTCTGAACAAATTATGCGGCTCAGGACTAAAATCCGTGGTTAGTGCGGCTCAAGCTATCATGGTTGGAGACGCAGATATTATTGTTGCAGGCGGAATGGAGAGCATGTCACTTGCCCCTTATGCGCTGCCTAAGGCTCGTACGGGATATAGAATGGGTAATGAGACTATTGTCGATACAATGATCCTTGACGGACTAACTGATGCTTTCCATAACATTCATATGGGAATCACAGCAGAAAATGTTGCCACTCAATTTGATATTTCCCGGGAGGAACAAGATCAATATGCAGTGATCAGCCAAAACCGTGCGGAAGCTGCTATTAAGGCCGGAAAATTCAAAGATGAAATTGTTCCGGTTTCTATCCCCCAACGTAAAGGAGATCCCATCGTTGTTTCCCAAGATGAGTTCCCGCGTTTTGGTGTGACTTTAGAGGGGATTAATAAACTTCGCCCGGCATTTAAAAAGGACGGAAGCGTAACAGCCGCTAATGCTTCCGGAATTAACGATGGTGCAGGTGCTGTCGTTGTAATGGCTAAGGAGAAAGCCGAAGAACTTGGTTTAACTCCTTTAGCAACCATTAAATCATGGGCTTCTGCAGGGGTAGATCCCTTGATAATGGGAACAGGTCCGATCCCGGCAAGTCGCAAAGCGTTAGAAAAAGCAGGCTTGAAGATTGAAGATATCGACCTGGTTGAAGCTAATGAAGCCTTTGCTTCTCAGACCTTAGGAGTTGCTAAAGAACTCCAATTAGATCGAGAAAAAACAAACGTAAATGGTGGAGCAATTGCCCTGGGGCATCCTATTGGTGCCTCCGGAACGAGAATTTTGGTAACCCTGCTTCATGAAATGAAGAGGAGTAATGCTCATCGCGGTTTAGCTACCTTGTGTATCGGTGGAGGTCAGGGAATCGCCTTAATTGTAGAACGTTAGTCTTTATCCGATGACTACCAGCCGGAATCCCATCTTCTACAAGTACGAAAGCATCCAGTGACGAAACCCGGGTGAAGGTTTCGCCCAAGCCGCCGCACTCAAGAGAAGCATAACGGCGCAGGTTGTTTTCGCCGAACCGCAAACTACGCAGAACAACTTCAGCGGTGAGGATGAGATAACGGCTGCTACGTCCCCGGATAGGTTCTTCTAAGCCTTAGATGGAGTAAGTATTCCTCTTAGGCGAACTCCATCTGAAGTTAAGAATCACTTGATTGTAATAGCTGCATTTATACGTCCAGAAATATTTGTACCTTATTTGTTGCCTTATTTGAAGTTATTTAAGAACTAAAAGAAAACTAAGTGCAAGCAAAAGGGGGATGTACAATGTATAAGGAAGAGTATCGCAAAAAGTGCGTTTCAGCTGATGAAGCCGTTAAAGTAGTTCGTAGTGGTGATTGGGTAGAGTATGGGTTTGCGGCAAGCATGGCCAGTGTATTGGGTGAAGCTTTAGCTCGCCGTAAAGAGGAACTCCACGAAGTTAATTTGCGTGGCGGAGTAATCATGGGCCCTTTGGCAATGATTGACTGTGATCCTAGTGGTGAACATTTCATCTGGAATAGCTGGCATTTTGGAGGACGAGAGCGAAAATTAGGGCAGGCAGGATTAGCTTATTACATTCCGATTAAATATTCTGAGGTTCCACGCTACATTCGTGAGAACTTGCAAACAGATGTTGTCGTAATTCAGGTTGCACCTATGGATGACTATGGATATTTTAGCTTTGGGGTTACAGTATCCCACTATGCTGCGGCCATTGAAAAAGCTCGCAATGTTATTGTTGAAGTCAATGAAGATATGCCCAGGGTTCATGGCGGATATGATCATACTGTTCATATCTCTAAGGTCGACTATATTGTCGAGGGAGGACATAGAGGGCTGCCGCAGCTGCCTTCAGCAGCAGCTTCAGAATTGGATCAGAAAATAGCGTCTTATGTCCTGCCGGAGATTAAAAATGGGGCATGTATTCAGTTGGGAATTGGCGGAATGCCCAATGCTTTAGGGCAAATGATAGCAGCTTCAGATCTTAAGGATCTCGGTATTCATACGGAGATGCTGGTGGACGGTTTTGTCGATATGGTAGCGGCAGGAAAAGTCACAGGAATGTGCAAACAGCGGGATCGAGGCAGGATTGTCTTTGCCTTTGCTGCAGGTACCCAGAAACTCTATGACTTTATGCGAGATAATCCATCTTTAGCAGCTTATCCTGTAGATTATACCAATCATCCCTTCATTGCCTCCCAAAACGATCAGCTAATATCTATCAACAGTGCTTTGGAAATTGATTTAGCAGGTCAGGTTTGTTCAGAGTCTGCCGGTTCAAACATGATTACAGGTTCCGGGGGACAACTGGACTTTGTGGAAGCAGCCTATAATTCTAAAGGCGGTAAGAGCTTTATTTGCTTACCTTCCACCTATACGGATAAAAGCGGGCAAGTTCAATCCCGTATTAAATCCGTAATGACCCTAGGTTCATTAATCACAGACACCAGAACCACTGTTCATTACGTTGTTACAGAATATGGGAAGGTTAATCTCAAAGGACTGTCATCATGGCAGCGTGCCGAAGCCTTAATATCCATTGCTCATCCCGATTTCAGAGAGAGCTTAATCGCTGAGGCTCAAAAACTGCGGATTTGGCGCAAGCGGGGGTAAGGGTTAGGATTAAGATTAAGGATTTTTAAATTAACTTAGAGTAGTTTAATAACTGTTAACTTAGAGTAGTTTGAGTAAATCTTAACTTATAGTCGTTTAATGACTCCTGACTTATAAATCTTAACTCTTAATACCAATTTAAAATTTCTTAAGGCGATTTATAACTTTTTCGTTTTGATCTATCATTTACCTATATCATTTATTAGAAGGGATTCCGCAAGGGCCCTTCTTTTTGTATTATTACTAATACAAACCCTCGCCTTGAAAGACAATACCATTGTTCAATGCTTATAATAGTTTGTTTCTTTGTTGTAGTTATGAAAATCTAAACTTGATTCAGCCTGATTGACATTATTTCCACGAAAATTGTCCATTTAATGCCATTAAATAAGATATATTGCCTAAGAAAGCCGATGTTTCTGTAGCAAGTGGACAAGACATGTTCAAACAGTTAGAATTGAAAATGGTATAGAGATAATTTTGGTACTTAAGGATGAATGATATGTCAAAAAAAACTAAGCTTCAAATCCCCCTTCGAAAACCAAAGTGGAATATTTGGCAAGGCTTGCTTTTAGTAGCTATAATAACGATCATTGAATTTCCATTGGGATGGTTAGAAAGTCCTCAGGATTTAGATTCAGTACGTGGAATTCTTAATTTTATAAAGGTAGGCTTAGGAGATTCACTGCTTTATTTCGGCGTGATTATAGTATTCCTTAAATTAATCCGCCGCCCCTTATCAGACCTAGGATTTGTTAAATCCTCGCGAAGGTTTATTGTTTTAGGCTTCATTACGGGAATCGCCTTATTTATCGGAGTCGGTTTATTAGGTAATCTATTGACAAAAATATTTGGAACTCCGGCTCCCCAGAGCTTTGCTATTGCAGTAAATGGTGCAAACTATACTTGGGAATTTATGCTGCTCACCTTTTTGGGGGGAGTTGTTGCTCCGATTAAAGAAGAGATGTTTTTTCGAGGGTTAATCTACCCACCACTGCGCCAAACCTTTGGAAGAGGTAAAGGGATACTTTTGACAGGGCTGTTCTTTGCGGCACTGCATTTAGAAATAATTCGTTTTATCCCCTTATTTATCGGTGGTGTCGTCTTGACTTGGTTATACGAACGTTCTTCAAGCATTTGGCCGGCAATCGTTGCTCATGGGACATGGAATGTCCTTATGGCCCTTGCCCTTTGGATTCAGCGATATTAGTATTGTGCAGAACGCGAAACCGGGGGATCTCGATCTTCTATCTCGGATACTGTCTTCTTCACGAAGCAATATAAAGAGCCTTCTAAATCATAAGCATAGGGCATGAATCCAACCGAAGGTGGTAATTCATGCCCTATGGCTTTGCAAAAGGATTTGGAAGGCCTCCGCCTTTCTTCGAACGAATGGCTGCAGGCTATCATGAGGGCAAAGTAACTGTTGGACAGGGCAGAGACCTTGGTTTAGAATAAATGGGACTACGTTTGGGAGGAAAGAAGCGTGAAATCAAAGTATCCGGTTAATGGGAAAACTAGCGCTGTCGGCGTTATTAATAAGATAATTGATTTGGAAGGCCTCCGCCTTTCTTCAGAGGGAATGGCTGTGGGCTATCATGAGGGCAAAGCAACCTTTGTGCCCGGCTTGCTGCCAGGGGAAATTGGCCAGGTTCAGATTATGGAAGAGAAGAAAAACTGGCAACGAGGAAAACTGCTTAGAATCCTCAAAGCCTCCGAGGATCGGGTCAATCCGCCTTGTAGCGTATACTCTGTTTGCGGCGGCTGCCAGCTGCAGCACCTGAACTATGAACAGACCTTGGTCTGGAAGAAGCGGTGGGTGGCAGACGCTCTGTCCAGAATCGGCAAAATACAGTTGGATTCTGTAACGATCCATCCTACCATCGGGATGGACCATCCCTGGCGTTACCGTAACAAAGCCAGGCTACACTGCGGGGAAGAAGGTAGCCTAGGCTATTATCAGGAAAAAAGTAAAGCGACGGTTCCTTTTGACGACTGTCTGCTGATCAGCGAAGGGATGAATCACTGGGTTCGGGAAGCAGAAGGATTTCTGAGCGAAGAGGGTAAGAAATCCTTTCCCCAGTTGACCTCGATTACCTTCCGGGAAAATTCCCAGGGAGAAGGAATGATGATTCTGGACTCCCTGCCGGATGCTTCTTTGCAGGATACCTCCTTGAGGGATGCTCAGAGTTTGAGAGCATTGGCCGGGCTGGGCAAAGAAGATATAGGGTCAGGATCAATTGAGGGAACCGGCTCAGGAATCAGCTCGGTTTGGGGGATCACCCATTCAGGAGAGCCGGAACGAATTGTCGGCGAAGGGGATTTCACAGAGAATGTGCTGGGAGCGGAATTCAAGATCTCCCCTCTGGCCTTCCTGCAAGTCAACCCGACTCAGACCCGCAGACTTTATAACACAGTGCTGGATTGGGCGGAGCTTTCCAAAGAGAAAGTAGTTTGGGATCTTTACTGTGGAATCGGGACTATCACCCTAGCCCTGGCGGCCAAAGCCCAAAAGGTCTGGGGAATCGAAGAAAATCCCTACGCCGTGGCAGACGCCAAGGAGAATGCTAAGCGCAACCAAATTGATAATGTAGAGTTTATCCCCGGCAAAGTGGAAGATACCTTTCGTCAAATTACCGACCAGCCGGATATCGTAGTCCTCGACCCGCCCCGGGCCGGAGCCCATAAGAGAGTGCTGGAGCGATTGCTGGAATTGAAGCCGGATCAGATCATCTATGTCTCTTGTGATCCTGGGACCTTGGCCCGAGATCTGGGGATACTGCAGAGTGGAGGATATCGGGTGGTTGAGGTTCAGCCGGTGGATATGTTTCCGTGGACGGCACACGTTGAGAGTATAATAATGATGACGTATTGTGGTCAAAAGGGCAAATAAGACGGTTTGAATACCGTATATTGTGCTAGCATCAGATTCCTTGGAAATACGTTGAGAAAACGAATGAGCAATGGGCACAATTTGAAGCTATTGGCAAAAGAACATAAATGGGAAAATAAGAGTATCTAGATATAAAAAGATCTTTATGCTCTTTATTTTTAGAGTTAGTTATGGGCTTATGAGGTTATATTTTTCTTTTTGAAGAGAATAGCCTCTTTTTATTGCGGGATGAGTGAAAGAAAGGAGGAAATCAAAATGAAAAATGAAACTATGAGTAGCTTTATCCCTTAAAGATTATAACCTATCTTCTAAATTTAAATTGGCTTATTTGCCTCTGAAGAAAATTTTGCGCGAAATTTGAAGGAATATTTAGGAGAATGTTGAATGGTATAACCATAAAATTTAAACACGTTATATGGGATTTTATGAGCACCATGTATATGCGTTCAGATATGGAAATGTCAATGATGGAGTATTCAATACGGATAGTACATAATAGTAATGAATTTATATACACAAGAATTAGCTGATTTATAAATAGATAACCGAAATTAATGCATGAAGTTGCAGATCTTGATGTTAAATGTAGCTACAAACGAATTCCGTAGATTAGAAAAGGATATGTGTGTCCCGATAGATAGTTTATTTATAAGAGAATAATAACTATCCGCTAGGGCTACGCCTGATCAGGTGGCATTTGTTTAATGCAGGCAAGCCATGTGGAGGCAATGATGTTGTTGAAAAAGGAATACGCATATTTTTTGGGACAACTACTACGAACCATAAAATACGAAGGAGATAAACATGTTTGAACTAACAAACTTAGTGTCACTATTTAGCAACAGGTTATTTAGAATACCTGATTATCAGAGAGGATATGCATGGGAGAAAAGTGAAATAGAAGATTTCTGGAGGGATATCACTAATTTACGGGATGGAAAAAATCATTATACTGGCGTTTTAACTCTTGAAAAGATCAGCAATGAAGTCGTAAAGAACTGGTCTGAGGACAAATGGCTTATTGATGGTAGAGGATATACCGCATTTTATATTGTAGATGGCCAGCAAAGAATTACAACTTCTATAATTCTAATAAAAGCAATAATTGATATAACTTTCAACAAATATGAATCAAGCGATTTGAATTACTCAACACTCAAGGAAATCACAGAAACATATGTATACAAGAAAAATGAAAAGAGTAAATTACAAAGTTGCATCTTTAGCTACGAAAAAGGAAATCCTAGTTACTACTATTTCATGTCAAAAATTCTAGGTGTTCCTGATGTATTAGACATACATATTGAGAATACGAAGTATACTCAGAATTTAGAATTTGCATACGATTATTTTTATAAAAATTTAAATCAAATGAGCTTTGATGAGATTCAAGATATCTTTAGAATAGTATCTCAACGTATGTTGTTTAATATGTACTTTATAGGTGATGATTTAGATATATTTGTTACGTTTGAAACAATGAACAATAGAGGGAAACCGTTATCGGTATTAGAATTGCTGAAAAACCGATTAATTTATCTTTCATCAATGTTTCTTGATGATGATGGACAAGCGGATGAACTAAGAAAACAGATTAATAATGGGTGGAAAGATGTTTATCATTACTTGGGTAAAAATAAGAATAAACCGTTAAATGATGATATTTTTCTAGCCTATCATACGAACCTTTTTTTTCCTGATAATAATGAACTTACTTATGAGTATGATTATCGAAAAAAAGGAATCTATTATTCAAAATACCTACTAAATAATTACTATACAACAGATAACATTACAAATGGGAACATTGAAATTTCAGATATACTTAAGTTTATTAGAAGTATAAAAAAGAGCGTTTATAATTGGTATGTTTTGAATAATGAATCTGAATATAGGGGCCATGAACGAACTAGACGTATCCTAATTTCAATAAATGATGGTAAAAGAACAAGTTCACAACATTCAAGTAATAATTTTAAAAATGAGAAAATAAACGAATTATCATTATTATTACTGGCGCTTTTGAACAATGAATGTGAAGATATTCAGTTGAGAAAGATATTAAAATTAATAAATACATACGAATTTCTGAAGATGTTTATTGTATTAGATAAAGAGAAAGAAAATTATTATGGCAGAAAAAAGGAGGATTCAGATGAATTCTTTATATGCTACAGTGATTACTTCAAGGAAGTAATTAATCAAAAAGTATGTAATTTAGAAAAAAGACTAACTGAATGTATAAATTCTTTTCAAACTAACGAAAATGTAAAACGAACAATTAAGTATTTTTTTGAGTCTGGATTCTATCAAACTAAATTTCCAATTAAATACTTCTTTGTACAATATGAAAGATATCTTAGTCATAAATCACAAGCTGGAATCTCAAAGTTAGATTATGAAGGATTATTGAGTGATGGTTGGTTTTATAGAAATAATATTGAGCATATTTTCCCGCAAAGAGGCAGAAATGATTACTGGACTTCTCAGCTTTTAAATAAATCGCATGAGCAAATTTACTTGCTTAAGAATAGTTTGGGAAATTTAGTCATAATTAACGAGGTTAAGAACAGCAAGTTAGCTAATCTTCCATTTCCAGAAAAGAAAGCTAAAGGGTTTATTCATGGTAATTATTCTGAAAATGAACTATTAAAATATGATCAATGGACTATTCTAGAAATCACTGATAGAGGAATGAATCTACTGAAATTTATGATAGAAAATTGGGATTTAAATATATTGAACAATGATCGTGATAAGGTGGAATTATTAGGATTAAGTAATTGGTACTAATTCAAAGTTGAAACATAAGAGTATTTATAATCTTTACCCAACACCATCCTATGATAGAATTAAAAACATTATGGTGCTTATTGCATCAATTTAATTATCATCGCATTGCCCAACTGACGCGCGTAATATATTGAACACACATTATTGGACACGTAACATAACTAATTAGATGCATTTTGGCAAACAAAAATTTTTGCCGTAAAGGGGATACCAGCGTTAAGCGGCATCTTTTTTGCATCTTCAAGGCACGTGGAGTGCGTGGTTTTGATAGAGCGGAAGCAGCCTGATATCAGCGGTTTCTAGAGTTTTGGGTAAATTTTAACTGTCAAAGACAGGGTATAATGAAAGTGTTAGAACTGATAAAATGGGGGTAGAATTATGTCAAAGAAATATACACAAGGTTTAATAAGAATCTGTCTCCTAAGTTCGTTTGACTTGTAGAAAAAGATTTTTAGTATAGGAAAAATAGATGATTGCTAATTGGATGGAGGGAAATATGGCTAAAATTTTTATTGATACAAATATTTATCTGGATTTTTACCGTTCAAATAATGATAAATTAAAGTTGTTTGAAGACTTAATAGAATATTATGGATATCTAATTTTCCCTACCCAAGTTTATGATGAGTTTAGAAGAAATCGGATTACTGAAATAAATAACGTAATATCCAACATTAAGAAGTTTAAAATCAATTACTCAACATCTATTATTAGATGTATGGAGAGTTTTGAGGAATTTGAGATTGCTAGGAGAAAATTTTATCAAGAAGTAGATAAAATTATACAGAGCTTAGAAGGGATGGTTGCTGATTCGACAAAAGACCCTGTTGCTCAATCCGTTAAGACCATTTATGATGCTCAAGCAGTTCAGAAAGTCGAATATGATGACAATATCATCCAGAAAGCGGATAGGCGGCATTTGCTTGGTAATCCACCTGGTACTAATAAAACTACTATATGTGATGAACTTATTTGGGAGGCCCTCTTAGCCCATATAAATGAAGACATCGTAATAGTTTCGAGAGATTCAACTTATAGAAATAGCTTCGATTACCTGAATGAAGAGTACAAGAATGTAAAAGGTGGAAAATGTATTCATCTGACAGATAAAATAACTGAAGCATTAAAAATTATTGGTCAAACACCGTTAGATGAGATGGTAGAGTTGGAAGAAGATCAAATACAAGAGGCATTATTAGATTATAAGTGGAAAGTTGTTAAAGACTATGGAGATAGGGCAGTAGTAACAGATGGGATTAAGAGCGGAATAATGCCTATTAGTAATTATGATTCCTCATGGATTTGTCCATTTTGTGGTAACTTCGGACCATGGAACGGTGTAAGATGTATGTCTTGTGGTCGTATTTCGGACCCTATGGACTAAGCATTATTAGCATAACCCTCGGAACCAACACAGTGCTGCGCATTAGGCCCTGAACTTCCAGTGCTCCGAGGTGTTGTTGCGTTAGCTAAGACGTTTATTGACCATCTATTGCTATGTATCCATGTGCAAAGGTCTTCTAAGATGCGTTAAGTAAAATTGACGCCGTTAATCAAGGTACCATAATGTTATCCAGACGCGCTTACTCCAAATAGTGATAGGGCGTAAAGTTGCTTAGTAAAGATGAACCTGTGGCAGTTAAAGGATGTGCTGTGGTGGGATGAGTAAAAATTAGGATTATTCTTGCGGACAATTTTCATTACCATAGAAAATTGCAATACATGTGATCAATGATTTTATGAAAAACTTTGAGTTGAAATACAGAGTCCCTGAATGCAAGTGGTTTCTGTATCGAATATAATTTGGATGTCCACCCAGGACGTACAGCAAACGATAAAACAGTTTCTTGAAGGCTTAAGTAGAATAGATAATTGAAGCAATAATGAGTAATCGGGAGATCAGTGTGATTCTTAAAAATACAAAATAACACAACAATGAAAATGCCTAGGTCGGCCGTGAAGCCTGATTTTTGGCGTTTTTTGAGGTCTAGGTGTCCTAGTTACTTGACACAGTCTTATAGGACCCAAGGAGCAAAAGGTACCGTCAAGAGTTTTTCGCAAATTAGTTTCCGCTTGGTATGATAGCAAGGTCTATCTCCCGTGACCCAATAGCTGAC